>Ga0210399_10000011_pt1 | contig 143905 bp, 116 predicted proteins | sample IncBWC14MmetaG_FD_150865 | JGI IMG/M metagenome (GOLD analysis project Ga0210399, IMG submission 150865) | Forest soil microbial communities from Barre Woods Harvard Forest LTER site, Petersham, Massachusetts, United States - Inc-BW-C-14-M | ecosystem: Environmental > Terrestrial > Soil >...
CTCCTGAACCGCGGGTGGGCCCGGGGGGAGTGGCGCAAGACCAACCTGGGCACCGTCGTGCTCGTTACCCTGGTGGGGATCAGCGCCGTCCTGGTGGCGCTCTTCGTGCTCGGGCCGCTCTTGCTCGTGCGGGCCCGGTTGGAGGACCAGCCGGGGAGGGCGGGCGCGCTCCTGTACTTTGCCTGCCTGGGCATGGGCTTCATCGTGGTCGAGTTGGTGATGGTGCAGAAGTGCGTGCTCTTCCTCGGACATCCCGCCTATGCGCTGACCGTGGTCCTCTTCTCGGTGCTCGTGTTTAGCGGCCTAGGCAGCGCGCTCTCCGCGCGCATCCCCCGGGAGCGGCTCCCCTCGTTGCTCATGTGGCTCCTGCCCGCGGTGGCCGCCTTGGTCGTGGCCTACGTGCTCTGGCTCGGGCCCGCCTTCTACGGGCTCGTCCACCTCGGTGCCGCCTCGAGGGTCGCCCTGACCGTGACGTTCCTGGCCCCGCTGGGTCTGCTGCTCGGCGTGCCCATGCCCGCCGGCCTCCGGCTTCTCGCGGGGGGGGCCCCAGGCCTTGTTCCCTGGGCCTGGGGCGTCAATGGCGCTGCCTCCGTCCTGGGCTCGTCGGCCGCGGTGGCCCTGGCCATGCTGTGGGGGTTCGACCGGACGCTGCTCGTGGGCGCCGGCCTCTACTTCGTGACGTTGGCCTTGGTGGCACGGGGGGCCCTCCCCGCGGGTTCTCCCGCCGGGGCGCCGTGAACACGCTTCTAGCCGGTTGCGGGGTAGCGGAGGTCGCCCCCGCCCTCGCGTCGGACGCCCGCGATCGCACGGTCGGGCCCGCGCGTGTAGAGCGCAAGAGGCAGAGGCCCCAGGGTCCGCTTGGACGTAGACCCGGGATAAAGGCGAAGAGCCTACAAAGCGGGGACCGGGATCCCTCCGTAGATCCACGCCCTTGGAGGGAGGGGGATGGGCCACAGCTGGACATCTCTCGGGGCGGCCAACGGCGACGGACTTGCAAACGCTGACGGCAACGGAAGCGTCAAAGGATGGGGGTCGAACTCGGCCACCCGAGATCGTTCCGAGAAGTGTGCTCCGGAAGAGAGCCGTGAAGGACGTTGACTATCGACGTTGACATCGGAATGAGTGGTTCGCCTGTCCTAGGGGGTTACCGTGTCTTCAACCGTTGATCCCGTGCCGCCCGCCCCGATAAGCGATGAGAGTCGCCCTCCCCTGAGGCTCCGTATCAAGGATCGGTGGGGCAGGGTATGGCGCTGGTGGGCCCATACGTGGTCGACGATCCGCCCCGGCCCGGAGGCGCTGAACGGCGTCATTTGGGCGTCCTGGATAACCGGGGCCGTGGCCGCCATCATCGGCGGCTACTACCTGCGCTCGGGGTTCGGCCTCTTGATCGATTTCGTTTTCGCCTTTGCCGTCGGGGCTCTTGTCGTCTTGCTGGGAGCGCTCGGCGTAGGCCTGCTGCTGACCCTGTTTGGAAAGCTGCCCCGATTCGCCACCGGCATTGTTGTCGGCACGTGTCTTTTCATCGTGATTCAGTGGCCCCTTGAGCTGGGTCTCATCCTGGGCGTCTCCGTCCTCCTGGTGGAGGGAGTTCTGGGCGTTGCGATCGCGACCCTCGTCCATGGCCATTTCCAGACGGCGCCGCGCAGCAAGAAGGTCTTCACGACCACCCTCTTCGTGGCCGCGCTCGCGGCCAATGCCGCCTTCCTTTACTTCATCATGGGCGAGGGGACGGAGAAAGGCATGCTCCAGCTCCCAGACATGAGCCCTCCCTCTCCCGCCCCCCTGTCGGCTCCGAACCCGGCCGACCAAGGACCCTACAAAACCAGGTCGCTGCTCTACGGCAGCGGGACGGATATCCGGCGGCCTGAATACGGCAAGTCGGTCGCAATCAAGACCGATACCGTAGATGCTTCTTTGTTCTTCAAAGACTTCAAGGGCTGGAAGGCCAAGCTCCGGAGAGCGTACTGGGGTTTTGGCATGGACAAGCTTCCCCTGAACGGACGCGTTTGGTATCCCGAGGGCGACGGTCCGTTTCCCCTGGCCCTGATCGTCCATGGCAACCATACGATGTCCGATTTCTCCGACCCGGGATACGAGTACCTGGGGGAGTTGTTGGCAAGCCGTGGCTTCATCCTCGCTTCCCTCGACGAAAACTTCCTGAACGGCGGTCTGTTTCACGACCCACCCAAGCAGCAGGCCGTGCGCGGCTGGATGCTGCTCGAGCACCTCAAGCTCTGGCGAACCTGGAACGGAACACCGGGGAACCCCTTCTACAAGAAGGTGGACGTGGACAACGTAGCCCTGATGGGCCACTCTCGGGGCGGGGAAGCGGCGGCGACGGCGGCGCTCTTCAACCGGCTGCCGTGCTATCCGGACGACGCCAACATCAAGTTCAGCTACGGCTATCCCATCAAGTCGGTCGTCGCCATCGCCCCCGCCGACGGACAGTACAAGCCCGCGGGGCAATGGCGGTATATCGACAACGTGAGCTACCTGACTCTGCAGGGCGCCAACGACGCTGACGTCTCGTCCTTCATGGGGAGCCGGCAATGGGACCACGTGCGTTACACGGAACCGGGCCCCTGGTTCAAGGCGGAGGTCTACGTCTACCGCGCTAACCACGGCCAGTTTAATACCGGCTGGGGCAGAAGCGATGTCGGCCAGCCCATGAGCCACTTCCTGAACTTGAAACCCCTCCTGAGCGGAGAGGATCAGCGGCGCATCGCCAAGGTCTATATCTCCGCGTTTCTGGAGACCACCCTCCACGACCGCCGCGAATACCTGCCCCTCTTCCGCGACTATCGCCGTGTCCGCTCCTGGCTACCCCCTACCCTCTATATGAGCCGCTATCAGGACGCCTCCTACAGGGTCATCAGCGACTTCAGTGAAGACCCCGACCCTACGACCACCACGGTTTCGGGAGGGCGGATTGCCGCCGAGAATCTGTCCGTCTGGCGCGAGGGCAAGATTCCCTTTCGCCAGGGCGACCGTGACTACAACGGCGTGTTTCTCGGATGGAACCGCTCCCCGCAGAAGGACGGGACACCGCCGGCTCTGCCCGTCTATTCGATCTCGCTGCCGGAGACAAGGCCGCCCCGTTGGACGCTCAGCCCAGACTCCATCCTCTCGATGTCGCTCGCGGTGACGGATGAGAAAGCACCACCGCCGGGCAAGAAGCCGGACGATGAGGAGAAGGAGGACAAGGCCAAGGAGAAAGACAAGAAGGACGCGAAGGAGGAGGCCACCGACTTCACGATCGAAATGCGGACCGTCGATGGGGTCACGTCGAGCCTGCCCCTGAGCCGTTTCGGCACGCTTCCGCCCCCCTTCAAGGTCCGCTTCACCAAGCTGGCGCGGATGGACAGCTGGCAATACAAGAAGGACTCCGAGCCCGCCTTCCAGACCTTTGAGCTTCCACTCTCTGCATTCGCGGAACAGGCGAAGGGCTTCGATCCCTCGAGGATCGGGACGATCCGGCTGCTGTTCGACCGCACGCCGTCCCGGGTGATTATCCTGAGCGAAATCGGTTTCGCGGGGGGGTAGTCCTGAGACCAGCCCTCATCCGGGGACGCCCGGCCCCGGGCTGAACAATCGGTCGCTCGCGATCTGTGCTCGGCAGAGATTGCGCCCCCTCCCAAGAGCGCCGCCCCCTCAAAGGGTCGTGGCCTACCCGCCCTTCGTGACCGATCCCGGACCCCTCGACTACCGGCAGGCAAAGGGGACGCACGCGGCTGAACCAGCCGCGCGCGGTCCCCATGTTTTGCTTTAATATTTTGGCTCCGGGAGGAGGTGCCCCATGGCCATGAACCGTCGCGGTTTCCTGATGACGACCGGGGTCTCAATCGCCGCCGGTGCTCTCGCACGCCCCACGTGGACGCAATCGTTGCCGACGGCAAAGGTGGCGATCCCGCCCTCCCCGCCGCGCTCCTGGGCCTGGGTCCGCGATCAGTTCCCGGTCGCGCGCGACCTTGCTCACTTCTCCGCCTTCTTCATCACCTCCCACCCACGGCCGGTACACGACGCTATCGAGGAGCTTCGCCGCGCCCTGGACGAGAACCCGTTCGAGACCGTGGAGCACAATCTGTTCCAAAGGCCGGACGAGGTTCGCGCGGCGGCGGCCGAATACCTGGGCGGCCGAGCCCAAGACGTGGCCTTGACCCGTTGCACGACGGAGGGACTCGCCCTCGTTTACTCGGGCCTGCGCCTCAAACCGGGCCAGGAGATCCTCACCACCCTGCACGATCATTATTCACACCACGAGTCGATCCGGCTGGCCGCCCAGCGCACGGGGGCGGAGGTGCGGAGAATCGCGCTCTATGACACGGGCAGCCGCGCCCGCGCGGACGAGGCCGTCGATCGCCTCCGCCGGGCCATCCGTCCGGCCACCCGCGTGGTCGGGGTGACATGGGTCCATTCCTCGACCGGGGTCAAGCTCCCCCTGCGGGCGCTGGCCTCGGTCATCGCGGACGCCAACCGGTCACGGGAGGCGAGCGACCGCATCCTGCTCGTGGTGGACGGCGTGCACGGGTTCGGCGTCGAGGACGAGGCGGTGGCGGAGATCGGGTGCGATTTCTTCGCCGCCGGGGCGCACAAATGGATCTTCGGCCCGCGGGGGACCGGAGTCCTCTGGGGACGGCGTGAGGCCTGGGAGCAGGTACAGCCGACCGTGCCCGCGTTCGAGACGGGGCCCTACGTGGCGTGGGGCGAGGGCCGGGATCCGGGGGTAACGGAGGGGCGGTGGGTCTCGCCGGGCGGGTTCCACGCCTACGAGCACATGTGGGCGCTGCCGGCGGCGTTCGCTTTCCATCGGGAGATCGGAAGGGCCCGGATTGCGGCGCGCATCCAGGAACTGAACGCACGCATTAAGGAAGGGCTGGCCGGGCTCCGCCGGGTGGTGGTGCATACGCCCCGCGAGGCCGGCATGTCGGCCGGACTCGTAGCCTTCGAGGTGGGGGGCCTGAAGCCGGAGGACGTGGTCCGTCGCCTGCGGGAGAAGCGGATCATCGCATCCACGAGCCCCTACTTCCCGCCATTCGCCCGGCTGGCGGGTAGCCTCTTGAACACGCCGGAGGAGGTCGATACAGCCGTGGCCGCGGTCGCGACGCTCTAACCGAGCGCGCGTGGCGTCGTTGCTGGGAACGAGCGCGCTCGCTTCCGAAGAAGGGGTCCCAGAGCAGGTGGCCTCGCGGTCGGGAGCCGGGTTAGGCGCCCGACGAATCCCAGGGCAAGATCAGGGAAAGAGGGGAGCTCGATGGCGGAGAGTGGCAAGGGCGACACGCTGCGCGCACTGGCAATCGCGACCGCCCTGGTTGGAGGGGGTCTCATCATCCCCGGTTGCGGCTCCTCGAGCAGCCACGCCACCCCTCCGGCCTCGAACAATCCCTTCTGGCCGCAGTGGGGGTTGAATCCCCAGCACACGGGCCGGGTGATGGTGGCGGGGCAGCCCCTGGATCATCAGCTGGCCATGATCGTGTACGACCCCTTCGTCACCCAGGAGCAGGCGGAGTTCTCGGGATCGCTCCTGTCCCACTACCCGGTGCCCTTGATCGACGGGAATGACTTCTACATGGAGGTCAAGACGGGGACTTACCCCTCGTGCAGTCCCCCCGGGGATTGGGCCAACGGCAGCACCTGCGGCCCCAACGCGTGGAACCAGCTGGTGTGGACGGTGAAGCGCTACACCTGGGAGAGCGGCCAGCCGGCCGAGGTCTGGGCCTTCTCGACGGACTGGAAGCCGGAGCCGAACGGGCTGGGTCTGAGCGGCTGGGAGCCGGTCTTCCAGCCCGTCCTCGCGAACGGCTTCCTCTATGCTCCCGGCGCTTCGGGGGCGCTGTGGAAGGTTGACAAGGACTCGGGGAAGTCGGCCTCCAAGATCGACCCCTTCGCGGGGGCTAACCCCGATCCCAGGAATACGTTCGTGTCGGGCCCCCTCACCGCTGACGCCGGGGGCAACATCTACTACAACGTCCTTTTTCTGGGCGACCCTCGCGTTGCCGATCCCTGGCTGGCCACGGACGTCCAGGGGGCGTGGCTCGTGAAGGTGTCCCCCAACGACGCCGCCACCGTCGCCACGTATCGATCGCTGGTGCCGGGGGCGCCGCCCGGGATCGCCTCCTCTTGCCCGGGCGCCTTCGCGGACCAGAATTCCCTGCCCTGGCCCCCCGCTCCCACCGCCGCGCCGCCGCCCCAGCCTTGCGGTTCGCAGCGCCCCGGGGTCAACGTCGCTCCCGCCGTGGCTCCCGATGGAACGGTCTACACGGTGAGCCGCGCGCATTTCGACGCCACGGTCGCCTATCTCCTGGCCGTGAACCCTGATCTCACCCCCAGGTGGCAGGCCACGCTGCAACGGCGCCTGAGCGATGGCTGCGGCGTCATCGTGCCCATCGGCACCGCCGCCGGCGAGCCCAACACCTGTCGCGTGGGCGCCCGGCCGGGGGTCGACCCGACCACGAATGACTCGGGCTCGGGCTCCGTCGTCGATCAGGCGTCCTCCTCTCCCGCCGTTCTTCCCGATGGCAGCGTCGTTTTCGGGGCCATGACCAATTACAACGCTTCCCGCGGGCACCTCTTCAAGTTCGATCCGGAGGGCGGATTCGTGGGGGCGTTTGATTTTGGGTGGGATTCGACCCCGGCGGTCTACGTGCACGACGGCACCTACTCCATTGTCATCAAGGACAATCACTACGGGGGCGCCGGCTTGTACTGCTCCTTCAACGGCAACCCTCTCTGCGAGCCCGTCCCCCCCGGGCCTTTCTACATCACCCAGCTCGGACCGCAACTGAACGTCGAGTGGAGCTTCCAGAACACCAATCGCCCGCCCTCCAACCCCAACGGCTTTGAGTGGTGTGTGAATGCTCCCGCCATCGATGCCAACGGCTTGGTCTATGCCAACAGCGAGGACGGCAACCTCTACGCGATCCCCCAGGGCCACCGCGGGGTCTTCACGGCCCCCCAGCAGACGCTCTTCCTCAAAGAGGCGATCGGGGCGGCCTATACCCCGCTCTCCCTGGGGCCCGATGGCAAGATCTACACCCTGAACGCGGGAAGCCTGTTCATCGTCGGGAGGTGAGGGCCGGGGGGGTTCGGGGCCATCCCCGCCGAGCCTCGCCGCCGCGGGTCAGAGCGGTCTAGATCCCCCTGTCCGCCTAGGCCCGACCCGGGACTCGGCATGGGTTCGCCGGCCCGGGCGCACAAGCCCATCCCCGGCCCAAGACCGATCCACACCGGCCTGGACGGGACCGATGGGAGGCGCCCCGCGGGTAGGCGAACCCCGGTTTTGGGATCAGTATGCGTTGATCAGCTGGCGCCACCCGTCGCGCGCCACTCGGCGGTGCGGCGAGGTCGCGCGGCTGGCATTCGGTCGCGTCGCCGCCTGGGGGCAGCTCTGGGTGCGGATGTAGCTCAGGGCCGTGGCCAGGGAGGCCTCGTCGGGGTCGCCCAGGGCGTGCTCCACATCATCGGCGGCCGGGCACGTCGGGGGGAGGCCGTTGAAGTAATCGCCGTAGCCGCTGACGTTCTCTATCTTGAAGGTGATGGGGTAGAGCACGTCGGCGCAGACGTTGAAGCCGTCCTCTCCCACCGGCTTGCCGAAGGTGGCGGCGCCCACGGTGACGACGTCGATGAAGGGCTTGAGGGCGTTGATGATGAACTCGCTGGCGGAGGCGCTCGACTCGGTGGTGATGAAGAATACCTGCGTCAGGCTCAAGGGGCCGGCGATGCTGGGAAACGTGATCGTCTGGTTCTGGCTCGTGTGCTTGTCGTTATAGGTGAGGGTGGCGAGCGATTTCCCGGCGTAGCTGTTCCCCGCGATCAGCGAGGCCAGGTGCTGGGCCACGCTCACCTCGCCGCCCCCGTTGTAGCGTTCGTCGATCACCACGTGGGTGACTCCCTGGCTTGCAAACTGCGCGAAGGCCTGGTCGAGCTCGGCGTTGGAGGGATCGATGAAGCTGTTGAAGAGGAAGTACCCGATGCGCTCCCGTCCGTCATCGAACACGTTCACCTGCGCCACGCTCGGCTGCGTAATCACCGCGGACGTCAGCGTGACGGTGTAGGTTTGCGACTGAAGGCTCGTGTACGCGAACGTCTTGCTGACCCCGGGAGTGGCGGCGCCGAGCGCGCTGTCCAGCTGGTTGTTGGCGACCAGGGTGGGCACGGGTACGCCGTTCACGGCGGTCACGGTATCGCCCCGGGTGATGCCGGCTTGGTCGGCGGGACTGCCCGGAAAGACCTGGTTCACATTCAGGTTGTTGCTGGCGCTCAGGCCGAAGCCGAGGCCGTAGCCGACATACTGGCCGGCTCCATAGAAGGACTGGTTGGCGGCCTGGGTGGTGATGTAGCTGAACCGGTCCAGGGGTTGCTGGCGAATGGCGTCGAGGAGGGCGTTCTGGCTCGCGTAGTTGGCGGGATTTACGTTGCTGGGCAGGGACTGATACCAGTAGTACCAGGACTGCATGACCGACAGGACCTGCGCATTCTCGCCGGCCACGCTGCAATCGGAGGCGGAGGGTGCGCCGCCTTGGGATGAAGTCCCGCCGCAGGCGTAGAGCAGGGAAAGCAAGCCTACCGCGGGGGCTGCCCAGAGCCGGTGCATCATTGACCTCCTAATGGACACGAGCGTCTTGCGGATCATCGGGTGCGCTGGATCCAGGGCCGCTGCATTGCAACCGACGTGCCGGGACGCGCGGCAAGTGCCTTGCCCGAAGCCCGCCGAGAAGAGGCCGCTGGCCGGTTGTCACCGCCATGGCCATTCCTGTCCCGCGGACAGGATGTCCGAGACTTGCGACACGGGCGCCTTTCTCCCCCCAAGCGGGGGCCCCCGCACTCTCCGCAAGGATAGCATCAGGTCACCGCTCCACCGGTGCCCGGGTTTGGCTTTCCTGCCCCCGGATCCCAGGCCGCTCGGTTTGAGCCTGCGGGGCCCCGTCCCCTTGCGAAGCCCCGGTGCGGGCCGGGTTAGAATGCCAGCCCAATGTCCGTCCTACCCGCGAAGATCCGACCGGGTAACGAATCCGGGGGTGCCGCCATGGAGCAGGATCGCAGGACGTTTCTGAGGGGGGCGGGGGCCGCGGGCGCCGTTGCCGCCACGGCCAGACTGGCGGGAGGAGAGGGCGAGCCCAAGCCTCTCCGCAACCGGGTCCGGGGCACGGCGCGGGGGCTGACCCTCCTGACTCTGCGCCGCGACGGCGAATACCGTCTGGGCGTCAAGACGGAGAAGGGCATTCTGGACGTGAAAGAGGCGGCCCGAATCCTCCACCTGCCCGCCCCCGCCACCATGGATGATCTGCTTCAGAATGAGGATGGCCCCAGCCTGAATGCGCTGGTCGAGGCGGCAACGAAGTCCGTCGAGGTTCGACCGGCCCTGGTCAACGAGGAGAGCATCGAATACGGACCGGTGGTGACTCGCCCCGAGAAGATCGTCTGCGTGGGCTTGAATTATCGGGGGCACGCCCTCGAGATAGGGATGTCGCCTCAGAAGCAGCCGGTGTTGTTCAACAAGTTCAACAACGCCCTCAACTCTCATAAGGGCACGATCAAGCTCCCGCGCGCGGTGGCGGAGAAGTTCGACTACGAAGTCGAGCTCGTCATGGTCATCGGTAAGGAGACGAGAAACGTGAGCGAGGCGGATGCCCTTTCCTACGTTGCCGGGTACTGTACCGGCAATGACTTCACGGCCCGAGACCTGCAGCTGGAGACGGGCGGCCAGTGGATGATCGGCAAGACGCCGGACCAGTTCGCTCCCTTGGGGCCCTACCTCGTCACCGCCGATCAGGTCGATCCCGACAACCTGAAGATCGAGTGCCGAGTCAATGGGGAGACGCGGCAATCCTCGAGCACCCGTGACTTCATCTTCAACAGCCGGCAGATGATCAGCTACATCTCGCGCATCATTACCTTGAGACCCGGCGACATCATCTTCACGGGGACCCCGCAGGGCGTCATCCAAGGCCGCCCCCCGGAGAAGCGGGTATGGCTTAAGCCCGGCGACAAGGTTGCCTGCAGCCTGGAGAAGCTGGGCGAGCTGAGGTTCGAGTTGGTGTGAGGGCGCGTAGGTAAGAACGGGTCGGAATTTCCCGTCCCGCGTCGAGTCCAGAGAGGAGCCAGCATGTCACTGCGGATCGCCGTCAAGGGGGTCGTGGCCCTGACCCTGGCGCTGTGCGCGTCGCCGCTATGGGCGCAGTTGCCAAATCCCTACGGTCTGCCCGTCGCCCTGGAGCACGCCAAAAGCGCCGCCGGTCCCGCGCTGGCCGAGGCGCGCAAGAACGGCTGGACGATGGCGGTGGCCATCGTCGACCCTGCCGGCAACCTTGTCTACTTCGAGAAGATGGACGGCACCCAGACGGGCAGCGTCAAAGTGGCGATCGAGAAGGCGCGTTCGGCGGCTCTGTACAAGCGCCCGACCAAGGCTTTCCAGGACGCTCTGGCCGCGGGGGGGGAGGGTCTCCGCATTCTGCGCCTGGAAGGGGCGGTGCCGGTCGATGGTGGCTTCCCCCTCCTCATGGACGGCAAGATCGTGGGCGCGATCGGAGTGTCGGGCGCCACCAGCCAGCAAGACGGCCAGTGCGCCAAGGCGGGCGCGGACGCCCTGAAGTAGCCCTGCGGGAGCCTGCCTCCCCCCCGGGCTTTCGCTTGGACGGTTGGTGGCACCTAGGGCACCGTGCCGTGCGTGCCTAAAGGAACTCAGGGCAAGGTGTAACAGTGTGTTTGGAGGATGAAACGCGCTTATGAAGAGACAAGCTACGCTCTTGATGACCCTTTCCGCGATGGGGATCTGCGGGTTGCTGGTGGCGGGGGAGAAGAGCACCGCCGGAAAAGGGGGGGCCGGTCCCGCCGCCTTCGAGAAGCTGAAGGCGCTGAACGGCGAATGGCGGGGCACGGTCCAAAGCAAGGACGGTCCGCCGGCGACGGTCACTTACCGAACCACCTCGAACGGGAGCGCGGTCCTAGAAGACCTCTTTCCGGGCACGAGCCACGAGATGATCACGATCTATCATCTGGACGGCGACGCGCTCGTTCTCACCCACTACTGCGCAATGGGCAATCAGCCCCGGATGAGCCTCACCACCAGCGACGCGGGCGAGCTCGTCTTCGATTTTGCGGGGGGAGCCAACCTGAAGCCGGACGTCGATACCCACATGCACTCGGCTCGGATCAACCTTCGCGACGCCGACCACTTGGAGAGCGAGTGGGTGGTCTACCAGTCCGGCCGGCGCCTCGATAGCAAGAAGTTCTTCCTGGAGCGTTACAAGCCGTAGGGGCGCACCGGCACCGGCTCTTCTCCGCCGAGGGAGTGGGGGAGTCGTTTGCCGAGGTGGACGACTCCCGAGGGCCGCCTCCGCCGGCGGCGGGGGCGGGCGCGCCCCATTCCGCCTCCGCCCCGAGGGTGACCGGGCCCCCGAACGGGGAGAGGGGTGCCTTTCCGCGAATAAAAGAAGATTCCTTAGTTTCCCCAAGCGCCGCGGGGCGTGTATGATTCACCGAAAATTGACATCCGGCCATGAGGAAGATTCTGGCGTCTGGCACCGCTCTCGCTCTGCCGATCTTGGCCGGCCTCGCCGATTGCCATAAGAGCAGCCCCACCGCCCCCACCCTCTCCGCGAGTTGCTCCGCGAGCCCGTCCTCGGGTCCGGCCCCCCTCGCCGTGAGCTTCAACTTGAACGTGGTGGGATCGCCAGGATCCTTCACCGTCGCCATCGACTACGGAGACGGCAGCACGGGCAGCAACCCCAACGCCGCTCACACCTACACCGGGGTGGGGATGTTCACGGCCTCCTTCACCGTGAGCTCGGCGACTCAGTCCGCCCGCTGCTCCACGGCCGTGAGCGTGAGCGCGCCCGCGCCCCCGCCCAACCAGCCGGCGGTGGCGATATTCAAGACCACGCCCGCGGCCAGCTCGCGCGACGTCATCACCGGCGTGGCCCCGCTCTTGGTCCAGTTCACCATGTGCGGGTCGCACGATCTGGATGGCGACAACCTCTACTTCACCATGGATTTCCTGGGTGACGGCCACCAGGAGGTGCACGGTCCGACCGGCGCCAACTGCCGCCGCAACTACACCTACCCGGTCGGCCTCTTCTCGCCCCAGCTCTGCGTCACCGACGCGGGGCTGGACTTCGCTCTGCTGCATCCTTTCCAGTGCAAGACCTACACCGTGAGGGTGGTTCCCTAGGAGGACCGCTATGAACGCTCTCCGCCGGGCCGGCCAGCGCATCGATCACGCGTTGCGCGAAGGCTTCGCCAACGAGCACTCGGCGCTCTACCGCGAGATGCACGCCTTCATCATGGTCTTGATCTTCGTCTCCGTCATATCCGTCACCCTGGCCTCGATGCAGGACCTCTACGTCCAGTACGAGCTGATCTTCGAGTGGTCGGAGATCGTGATCGTCTCCATTTTCACGGCCGAGTTCCTCATCAATATCTACGTGGCGGAAGACCGCAAGAAGTACCTTCTCGGCTGGGGCATTATCGACTTCCTGGCCATCGCCCCCACCATCCTCCTCATGCTGGACATACGGGCCCTCAAGGTGGCCCGTGTTCTCAGGGTGCTGCGCTTCCTGAGGCTGATGCGGATCCTGCGCGTGCTCAAGCTGGCCAAGGTCGCCGCCCAACAGTTGGAGAAGCGCAAGGAGCAGCGCCTCAACACCCTCCGCATGGACCTGCAGATCTACTTCATCGCCCTCTTCTCCGCGGTGACGATCTTCAGCACCCTGGAGTTCTACGCGGAGGAGCAGGTTCCGGGCACCCTCTTCGTGCACATCCCCGCGACCATGTGGTGGTGCATCGTGACCATCACCACCACCGGCTACGGGGACATGGTCCCTGCCACCCCCGCGGGGAAGGTCGTAGCCGGCGCCACCATGCTTGCTGGCCTCGCCCTCTTCGGCCTCCTCATGAACGTGGTGGGGAAAGCGATGCTCTCCTCCCTCTTCGGCAGCACCGACCTCGATGCCCACGACGAGACGGTTCGCCGGGCGGAGGCGGCCGCGGTCGGGAAGCAAGGGAGGCCGGGGGGCGAGGCCCCCTCAGAGGCCGCGGTTGCCCCAGGGAGACCGGGCTCGACGGCGGAGATGACCTGCTCTTGCGGGCAGGCGCTGAACCCCCTCTGGCGCCTCTGCCCGCACTGCGGGACACCGACCCCGCGCGGGGCCCGGACGGCTCCCGGTTAGCGCCGCGAGATCAGCGCGGGCCCAGACCGGGGCCTTCGACGGGGACGGGTCGGGGTGATCGGCGAGGGAGGGAGAGACACCGTCTCCGTTTCCATCAGCCAAGTTCCGTGGAAGAGCGGGTGTTCGGCCAGCCGGTGCCAGCCGCGGCCTTCCAAGTCGTGCGGTATGGGCATTCCGTGAGCACCCGTCTCGGAAGCCCATTGAAGAAATACGGCCGCAGCCGCCGCCCCTGAGGACCCCATGGCGCCTCCAGGCTCAATATGAATACTTAATATACATATCTGAGGCCAATGTCAAGCCGGGGCCCCGGGGAGGGGCGGGGGGGGTCAGCTGGCCTGGCTGAGCAGGGAGTCCAGGCTTTGCTCGAGCAGGCCGGCGATGAAGTCGCCGGGAACGGCGGCGCTGAAGAGGTGGCCCTGGAAGGAGTCGCAGCCCTGATCCCGGAGGAAGGACAGTTGCTCCCGGGTTTCCACCCCCTCCGCCACCACCCGCAAGTCCAGGCTGTGGGCCATGGCGATCACGGCGGTGGCGATGGCGGCGTCCCCGGGATCGGTCGTGATGTCCCGCACGAAAGACTGGTCAAGCTTGACCGTGTCCACAGGGAGCGTCTTCAAGTAGCTCAGGGAGGAGTAGCCGGTCCCGAAGTCGTCCAGGGAGATCCGCACGCCGAGGCGGCGGAGCGCGCGCAGGATCTCGACCGAGCGGGCCACGTCCTGCATGGCGATGCGCTCGGTGATCTCGATCTCCAGAGCCTCGGCGGGAAGGCCGGTGTCCTGAAGGCAGCGGGTCACCTCGTCCACCAGATCGCGCTGCTGGAACTGGCGAGCGGAGAGGTTGGCCTCGACCCTGAGGTGCGGCCACCCCTGCCGACGCCAGGCCACCGCCCGCGCGCAGGCCGTGCGGAGGACCCAGGAATCGATGGACACGATGAGCCCCGAGGCCTCGGCCAGGGAGATGAACTGGTGGGCGCCAAGCAGGCCCAAGCTCGGGTGCTGCCAGCGCACGAGGGCCTCCGCCCCCTCCACCCGCCCGCTGCGCAGGTCCAGCAGGGGCTGGTAGTGGACCACGAACTCGCCTTGGCCGACGGCCTTGCGGAGGGCCACCTCCAGGGCCAGCTGCTCCAGGGCGCGGTCGTTCATGGCCGCGGTGTAGAGCCGGTAGGTGTCCCAGCCCTCGCTCTTGGCCCGGTGCATGGCCATGTGGGCGGCGTTCAGCAGCGTCTCCGCCTCCTCGCCGTCGCTGGGGTAGAAGCTGATGCCCACGCTGCCCGTCACCATGAGCTCCCTAGCCTGCACCACGAAGGGCGGGCGCAGGCCGTCCAGGAGCTTGCGCGCCACCCGGGCCGCGTCCTCCCCGTGGTTGACTTGCCGGACGAGGACCACGAACTCGTCCGCGCCGAGGCGGGCCACCGTGTCCCCCTCGCGCACGCTGCTCTGCAGCCGCTCGGCCACGATCCGCAGCAGTTCGTTGCCGGTGGCGTGGCCCAGGGAGTCCTCGACGAGGCGGAAGCGGTCGAGGTCCAGGTAGAGCACGGCCAGGCCCTCCCGGCTCCGACGGGCCTGGACGAGGGCCAGGCCCAGGCGGTCCAGGAACAGCTGACGGTTGGGGAGGCCGGTGAGGGTATCGCGATAGGCCAGGGCGTCGCGCATGGTGAGGAAGTGGAAGGCCACGCTCTGGATCTCCTCGATGGGGTTACGCGCCAGGCCCTCGAGCGAGGCCTCCACGGGGAAGCGACCGGCCGCGATGTCGTTGGCGGCGCCGTTGATGGCGAGCAGGGGCTCCGAGACCCGGCGCGCGAACCGCGTCACCACCGCGTAGAGCAAGAGCAGGGTCAGGACCAGGAAGAGGAGGATCCGGTAGGCGGTGGGCATCATGTCCCGATGCAGGCTGCGGGCGGGAAGATCCACGAGCGCGCCCAGGCCGGAAAGCGTGTCCCGCTGAAAGGAGGCGTGGCGCAAATTGATGGCCAGCTCGCTCTCCAGCGTGCCGTCGGGGCGAGGAAAGTAAGCGAAGCTGCGGGCGGGTCCGGACAGGTCTTCCACGGGGGGATATCCCTTCAGGGAGTCCCCGGCGCGTCGATGGGGGTCCGACGAGAAGATGACGTTGTAGTCCTGGTCGAAGAGGGTGACGATCTCGTCGGGGTGCGCGCGGACCGAAGCCAAGAGGGGAGCGAAGGCCGCCTGTCCCAGGGTCCCGGAGATCGTGCCCCGGAATCGCCCTTGCCCGTCCAGCAGCGGCTCGGTGACGATCAGGAGCGGCTCCGGGTTCTCCCTGCCCCCGTGGGGGCCGGCGGCGAGCGAGGTGTAGATCGTCCGTCCTTCGGCCCGGGCCTCCTTGAAGATGAGGGACCGGGTCACCTCATCGAGGGCGCCCCCGAAAGGACCAGAGGGGGCGCTGCCCGCGACCTCCACGCCCTGGGCGTTCGTGAAGCTGAGGCTCTGGAACTCCGGCCTCTCCTGGCGGAAGTGGTCCAGCCGGCTCTGCGCGGCAACTCGCTGGGCGGCCCCATCCGTCTCCAGCCTCCGAGCGAGGCCTCCGATCGCGGTCGCTCGGCCGAGCAGGAACTCGCGGAGGCCCGTCCTCAGCTCCTGCGCGGCATGCTGCTCCCGCGCCTGGGCTTGGAGGATGTGGCCCTGGTAGGCCGTGCGGGTGAACAGCATGGCCAGGGCCAGGGCCGGGATCATGACCACGAAGACCACGCGGTTGAAGACGTACTGTTTCAGGCTGGCGGGCAGGATGGAGTCGCGGGCCGGCAGCCAAAGCCTCACCCCGGGCAAGCGCAATACCGCTTCGGCGATCAGGGCATTCAGGATTCCGTTAAAGACCTGCTTGATGAAAAGCAGCGTAAGGAAGTCTTGCGTAAGGCCGACCATTCCCCCGTAGACGACCAAATCCAGGATGAAGCCGGCGCTGAACCAGAAGGCGGTGACCGCGAAAACCAGGCTGCCGTAACGTCGGTAGAGCAGGCAGGCTGCCCAGGCCTCAACAACGTAGACGAGCGTGGCCAGGGCGGCGGCGTTTCGGGGTGCGAGGAGGTGGAGGAGCGAGATCAGGGCGGCCATCAGCCCGGGCCCCGTGCCCAGGCTGACAAAGCAGACCATGACCGCGGCGCCACCGAAGACGAACTGCGGCGTTCCCTGCGTGAGCAAGGGAACAGTGACCTCGTTGAGCCACAGCCCGCAGAGGCCGAGCAGCGCGCCCAGCAAATAGCGCCGCCGGAGGGTGAGCGGCATGGGGCCAAAGCCTAGCCTGGAATTGCATTTAGAGCAACATATACGTTTAGAGTTTTATCAGTATACGTTTACATTCACCCAGGGCGCCAGCAGTGGCTGTAGACTGTATTCAAAAGAGGCAAGCTCACTTGGCTGACGTGCGCAACCGGCTAGCTCGAGAGTCGAGCCCTTATCTTCTGCTCCACGCAGAAAATCCCGTGGACTGGTATCCGTGGGGAGAGGAGGCCTTTGCCCGGGCCCGGTCGGAGGACAAGCCGATCTTCCTTTCCGTGGGCTATTCGACATGCTACTGGTGCCACGTGATGGAGCGCGAGTGCTTCTCGAACCCGGAGATCGCCCGGCAAATGAACGAGGGCTTCGTTTCCATCAAGCTGGACCGTGAAGAGCGGCCTGACCTCGACGAGGTGTACATGGCCGCCACCCAGCTCATCACGCGTTCCGGGGGCTGGCCCAACTCGCTCTTCCTGACCCACGACCTGAAGCCGTTCTTCGCGGGAACGTACTTCCCGCCTCAGGACGGACTCGGGCGGCCTGGTTTCCCGCGCGTCCTGGCCGCGCTGCGAGAGGCCTGGGAGCTGCGGCGCGACGAGGTCCACGACCAGGCGGAGGAGGTGGCGGAGGCGATGCGGGAGCAGCTCGGGGCAGGCTCCGCTCCTCCCCGCCTGCCCGAGCCGGCCTTGGGGGAGGAGACCCAGGCCGCGCTGGCCCAGCGCTTTGACCGGACCTTTGGGGGGTTCGGCCGCGCTCCCAAGTTTCCCTCTCCCTCGAACCTGTTCTTCCTTCTCGACCGGGCGGGAGAGGGCGACGGGCAAGCGCGGGAGATGCTGCTCAAGACCCTGGAGGGAATGGCCGAAGGCGGGATCCACGACCACTTGGGGGGAGGCTTCCACCGCTACTCGACCGACGCCCAGTGGCTCGTCCCCCACTTCGAGAAGATGCTCTACGACAACGCCGCCCTGGCCGTGCTCTACGCGGAGGCCGCGCGGCTCGCTCCCGAGGCCGGCTTCGAGGCGGTTGCTCGCTCCGTCTTGGCCTTCGTCTTGCGGGAGCTGACGGGTCCGGAGGGCGGTTTCCTCTCCGCGATTGACGCCGAGACCGGGGGCCACGAGGGGGCCTATTACACGTGGACCAAGGACGAGCTGGAGACGCTGCTCCCGAACGAGGACCGCGGGCTCTTCACCTCCGTTTACGGCCTGGACGGGCCGCCGACCTTCGAGACCGACCGCTACGTCCTCCACCTCGCGCGGCCGCTGGCGGAATCGGCCCGTGCCCACGGCCTCTCCGAGGCGGAGTTGCGCGCGCGCCTGGAACCAGGCCGGAAAGCCTTGTTCGAGGCCCGGGGGAAGAGGCCCCGGCCCCTCGTTGACGACAAGGTCCTGGCCGACTGGAACGGCCTCATGATCGAAGCCATGGCCCGGGGCGGGGACCGCCTGGGCGAGCAGGCCTACGTCGAGGCTGGCCGCCGGGCCGCGGACTTTGTCCTCACCCGGCTCCGGGATCCGGAGGGGGGCACGCTCCTCCATGCCTGGCGCGCGGGCCGGGCGCGGATCCCCGCCTTCCTCGACGACTATGCGTTCCTGATCTCGGGGCTGCTGGCCCTGCAGGCGGTGACGGGGGAGGAGCGCTTTAAGGCGGAGGCCACCCGCCTCGCCGCCGAGCAAGAGCGCCGGCTGGGGGGCCCGGCGGGCGGCTACTTCGCCGCCGGCGAGGATCCCCGGCTGCTCTTCCGGGCCAAGCCGGCCTTTGACGGGGCGGTCGCCTCCGGCAACGGCGTCGCGGCCTTGAACCTGATCCAACTGGGCCGGCTGACCGGGGATGCCTCCTTCTTCTCCCGTGCGGAGGGGGTGCTGGGCGCGTTCGGGGGAGCCATGAGCGCCATGCCCCTCGGCCACGTCAGCCTGGTCCGGGCCTGGCACCGGTCCCGCGACACGCCCGGAGCCCCCGTCCCCGCCGGGGCCGCGCCCGTAGCCGCCGCGGGCCTGGAGGAAACGGCCCGTGACGTGGTCGAGGTGGGCGGTCAGCTCGCGGCCGGCACCGGGCCCTGGCGGCCGTTCGTGGTCGAGTTGGCCATTCGCCCGGGCTGGCACCTGAACGCCCACCCCGCGAGCCTCCCCTCGCTTGTCGCGACCTCCCTCGGCCCCGTGCTCGGCCAGCTGCGGGGCCTGCGCTATCCGGCCGGGGAGCCCTACGGCCCCGCCGCCGAGCCCATTTCCGTGTACCGGGGGCGGGTGGCGCTCCAGGGTGAGATTGAGCCCCCCGCGGGCGGAGCCCCTTCTTTGGAGCTGACTTACCAGGCCTGCGACGACGCGCGCTGCCTACCCCCCATAACCCGGCTGGTTCGCCTGCGGTAGGGAGGAAACCGTGGCGGGAACAGTTGACCCATTACGTCCCCCTCCGGACTTACCCTCGAACATGCCAACTCTGGACCTGAATCGGCTCGGCCGCTACGACAGCCTCTATCTCTCCCCCCACGGAGACGACGTGGCCTTCTCCTGCACGGGAAGGATCCGGGCGGAAAAGCTTCGCGGCCAGAGCGTTCTGGTCGTCGGGCTCTTCGAGTCCCGTGCCGACGAAGCGGCGCCCCCCGGCGGCCCGCGGGATCTGGTGGGAACGCTGACCCGCCTAGGCGCCGACTACGTCGTGGCCGGCCTGCCCCCTGCCCGCCGCCGCCAGCCCGGAGCCGTTGCTTTCGACTCCCTGGCCTTCGGCCACCCTCCGGACCATGAGACCTGGCTGATGAGGGCGGTCAAGCTCTTGGCGGACATCGGTCCCCGCATCCGCCCCCGCCACATCTACGCGCCCCTGGGCGTGGGCGGCCACGTCGACCACCGGCTCACCTACGAGGCCGCGCTCAGGGCCTTCGCGGGCGAGCCCGGTCGCAACCTCTTCTTCTACGAGGAGCGCCCCGAGGCGTTCGTGCCGGGGGCGGTCCGGATCCGCCTAGGCCTCCTGGGGGTGCGGCTGCCCCCGGGGGCCACGGAGGCCGCCGATCGGGCCGGGCTCGCCCGTTACCTCATGTCGTTTCACGTCGCGGCCGCCCTCCGGGGAGACCTCGGAGGGTGGTCGGACCGGCTCCGCTCCACCGGCCCCGCCGCCCGCGAGTGGCGGCTGGCCCGGGGCTGGAACCCCCAGCGGTCGTTTGGGCCCAAGATGCAGCCCGTCGTACAGGCGTCCGACCCCGAGACCCTGCCCCTGCTCCGCGCGGCGGTGTCGGCTCTGCTCCCGGCGGACCGGCGGGCGGCGGAACGCTTCATCCGCATGGCCGCCGCCTACGACCGAAGGCTGGGCACCCGGGACCACGCGGAGCGCTATTGGCTGCTCCTGCCCTCCCGCGAGGAGACGATGGAGGCCCACCTGCCCACGGCGGTGGGCTTGGAGTAGATCAGGGGAGATCTTGTCGCTGAAGCACGGCCCAGCGCTCGGGGTCCTGCAGCCAGAGCGTGTTGAGGTAGGTTTCCACCTGCGGCCGGGGGAAGGCGGCGAGAAGGGCTTTGACCCCCGCCCGGGCCGACTCCTCACCCAGGGGCGCCACCTCGGGCGGCTCGTCCTTGAGGATGCCGTCCTCGTGGCGGAGACCCACCGCATCCAGGAACACTCCGAGCAGAGGCCGGCGTTCGCCCATGTGCAAGGCTACGAGGAGCGCGGAGGCCAGGGCGTCGCCGGGATCGAGGACGAGGGCCAAGGCCCGGGCCCGGGCCTCGGGAGCCAAGGCCCGCACGGCCTGCGGACGCATGTGGCGGGCCTTCACGATCAGTCCGAGCGCGGTCCCGATCACTTCCGAGGGCGGCTCTCGCCAAAAGCTCAGGGCGGCGGCCAGCCGCTCTTCGGGAGAGAGGCGCTTCCAGAGCCGGGTGGGAGTGGTTTCGAAGCCCACGGCGGAGGAGTATACCTTGGAGCCCTCGATCGAGCGCGAGATCAGCCGAGGCGGCTCGAGCCCGTTGGACCCGCTCCTCCCCCCTTGGAGCGCTTGACCGAGCGCGACCCCCGGCCGCCGGTTGCGGCCGAGAGGCTCCCCAAGGTTAGTGGGACCTGACTCGGCGTCGGTTCGTGGTACGGTGGCATCCTGACTCGCCCACATGACGAGCGCTACGGCCAGGAGGGCCGGAGGTAAAGCACGTGGAGCGTCGAGACCCCCGCCTGCGTTTTGGCGGATGCTGCGGGAAGCGTCAACGGCACGTCGAGGACCCCGACTCCGGCGTAGTAGGATGGCGCCCGGACTTGAGGGCGAGGGCGGGCACGAGCGCGTGAGGTCCGTTCTGGCGGTCGCGCTCCTGCTCCTGCCCGGTATGGGCGCGGGGGGGGTCGCCCTGCCCGCCCGTATCGAGCGAATCGTCCTCCACACGCCTGGAGGGCCGTTCTACGGTCGACCAGAGATGCGCTTCGTCTTTCTGTCCCCATCGGGGACCCTGGCCCTTTGGCGCAAGCCTAGTTTCGGTGCCCATTGGATCGTGTGGACCGACGGCTCCCTCTGGCCCCGGCACCCCCGGCCGGGTGAATCCCCCGGCCGCCAGCCTCCCAGCGACGGCCCCGCCGATGAGGAGTGGCGCCGCCGGCTCGCCGAGGAGGCGGCCCCCGCCTACGCGCACGTCCAGGGCGCGAACCACGACACGGTCGGGATCGAGGTGTCGCATTCCGGGCGCAGCCAAGACCCATTCCCCCGCCCCCAGGTTCTCACCCTGGTCTGGCTCCTACGGGCCCTGCTCGACATGTCGGAGGGGCGCCTGACCGAAGCCGCGATCGTCGGGCACAAGGACCTCGACCGCCAGCCGGCTTACGTCTCCGACAGCTGCGAGGCAACCGGATGCCCCGTCTACGTGGACGAGAAGGGCCGGCCCTTCCGACGCCGGGTGGACCCCCCAGAACACCTTTTCGACGCCCTCGCCGCCGCGGGCCTCAAGATCCCGCGGCCCGCGAGCGGGGGCGACCAGCACTTGCTGCGCGCGGAGGCCATCCCCCCCGGCGCGCGACCGAGGATTGCCCCATGAGCGTCCCCACCCATCCCGCGACCGCCCTCCTCGATGCCCAAGGCTGTCTCACCGAGGCGGCCATAGCCGCGTTGGTCGCGGCTCCCCCCGGGCGAGGGCCGGAGGCGCTGGCGGTCCACCTCGCCGCTTGCAACCGGTGTCAGGAGCGAGTGCTGGCGGCGGGCGTTCCTGGGCCGCGGACGGGCGCGCCCCGGCGGCAGGTGGCGCCGCCCCTCAGTCGCACGCTCCTCCTGGTCGGCTTGATCCTGGTGTCGATGCTTCTGTTTTTCTTGAGCCTGCGCCGCCTCACCGTGCCCTGAGGCGCCTCTTCAGGCGGGGGCGTCCACGGGCACGATCGCGCCCGTGGTCGGAGCGGACTCGGCCGAAAGCAGGAACAGGATCACGCGCGCGATGGCGGCCGGTGATGTCCAGCGCGAGACGTCCGCCTGGGGCATGGCTCGACGGTTGGCGGGGGTGTCGATGATGCCGGGGACCACGCAGTTGAAGCGTACGCGGCGGTCGCGATTCTCCAGGGCCAGGACCCGCGTCAGGGCCTCCACCCCCGCCTTGGAGACGGCGTAGGCGGCGGCCCCCGCTCCCCCCGCGCTCGCCAGCTGCGAGCCAACGGTGACGACGCTCCCGCCCTGCTTCAGCAAATGGGGGAGGGCGGCCCGGCAGACGGCGAAGGCCGTCCCCAGATTGGCCTGGAGCATCCGCTCCCACTCCTCGACCGGAGCCGCCTCCAGGCTACCCGACCCCGTGTAGGCTCCCGCCACCGCGGCCAGGCCATCGAGCCGGCCCAGCCAGCGACTGGCCTCGTCCACGAAGGACCGCGCCCCCTCCGGGTCGGCGATGTCCGCGCGCGTGCCGAGGAGAGCTTCGTTTCGCCCCGCGGCCCGCTGCAGCTCGTCCCACTCCGCGGGCGAACGATAGGGCACGGCCACCCGCGCCCCCCGCTCCAGGAGGCCTAGGACCACGGCCCGCCCCAGGGCCCCGGCCCCGCCCGTGACCACCACTCCGCGGGGGAAGCTCATCGCGTCTTGCTCCGCAGGGCCTCATACGCGTGGCCCTCTTCCGCCTGCTTGCTCGTGGGCAGGCCCTTGGGTCCCCATCCCGGCTCCGGCCGGCCCTGGGGGTCCACCGTCCCCTGGAACCCCGCGCGCTGGTCGACGACGTTCCGATAGCCAACGGAGAGAAGAAGGGACGTGGCTTGCAGCGACCGCCCCCCCGCTTTGCATCCGACGACGAGCTTGGCTTCCTTGGGGAAGGCCTTTTCCATCACGGCCATGAACTCGGGGTTCGGGGTCATGCCCCCCGACCCCAGGTGCTGCAGAGGGACGTTGTACGCTCCCGTGGGATGGCCCGCCTCGAATTCGGGGATGGAGCGTACGTCCACATAGACGTAACCCTCCTTCTCCAGCAAGTCGCGGGCTTCCTCGGGCGAAACACGCTTGACGGTCATTGCGTCCACCTCCACGAGCTTTTATAGCATGAGGGAGTCGAGGATCCGGCCCAGGCCCTCGGCGAAGAGGGGGGGTGGCGGCAGCAGGCTGAGCACGAGGTAGGCCTCGCCAGGGAAGTCGAAGAAGTAGCCCGGGTGGACGAGCACGTTGCTCTGCTCCAGGAGCCGCGCCACTCGCTCCTCCTCGGGATGAGTGGCGGGAACGCGCAGAACCGCGTACCAGCCTCCCTCCGCCTCGAGGAGGCGGGCGGGGGAGGACAAATCGAGATGTGCGCGCAGCGCATCGCGGTTCTCCCGCAGGCGAGCCTGGATGGGGGCCTGCAGCTCGGCCCGGCGCGCGAGCAGGGAGGGTGCGGCGAGTTGGACCGGGGTCCCCACGGAGAGGAACGCGTCGGCCACGACCTCCAGTCGGGAGAGCGCCTGGTCGCGGAGGCCCTCCGGCCCCGAGGTCGCGATCCAGGCCAGTTTCAGCTGGGGCAGGGCGCAGGACTTGGAGAGGCCGCCGAGGGCAAAGGCCAGGCCGCTCCCGTCCTCGGCCACGCTTGCCATCCGGCTTGGGTCCTCCCCGACCGCGTAGTCCGCGAAGACCTCGTCCGAGATCAAGGCCAGGCCGCGCTCGGCGCAGAGGGCCCTAAGCGCGCGTGCCTCGTCTCGCTTGAGGTAAGAGCCGGTGGGGTTGTTCGGGTTGACCGTCACCACGGCCCGGCTGCGCGCGGTCACGGCCGCGGCCACGGCGGCCACGTCCAGCCGCCAGCCGCCGTCGTACTCCAGCGGGTAAGAAACCACGCGCACGGACTCGAGCCCGGCCAGGTAATCGAAGAGGGGGTAGCCGGGGCGCGGGACCAGCACCTCGTCGCCGGGGTCGCAGAGGAGTTTGAAGAGGAGGCTGTAGGCCTCGCTGGTGCTGGCCGTGAGCAGGACGCGGTCGGGGCGGAGGGGGAACCCGCGGCGCGCGAAGTCGGCCGCCACCGCCTCCCGCGCGGGCTCCAGACCAAAGGGGCTGGGCTCGTAGCGCAGGCCGGCGGGATCGGCCAGGGGCGTGAGGAGGTCCAAGGGGTAGGGGATCCCCGCCCGCGTGGGATTCGACTCCGTCATGTCGATGACCGGGCAACCCGCCGTTCGCTTGGCTTTGAGGATCCGAGCCAGGCGGTTGGGAGTCAGTTCCCACCGCGTGCGGGCCGAGAACATGCGGCTCAGGGCAGCGGGCTGAGGAACCGGCGCCAGCGCGGAAGGTAGAAGCGCTGGTGATCGAGGGAGAGAACCACCGCCGAGGCCCGCCCCACGATCGCCCCCCGCTCCGCGAAGCCCCAGAACCGCGAGTCGAAGCTGTTGTCGCGATGGTCGCCCATGAGGAAGTAGTGGCCCGGGGGGACGGTGACGGGCCCATAGTCGCTGCCGGGGCCGGAGCGCCCGGCGGCCATGACGGGGTGGGTCCGGGGCCCGAGGGTCTCGCTGGCCAGGGACGCCGCGGGCATGCCTTCCCGGCCCAGCTCGCGGATCAGGTTTTCGGCGAGGGGGCCGTAGGCCGCGGGCTCGCGGTTGACCCACAGGTGATAGCCCCGCACCTCGACGCGGTCGCCGGGCAGGCCGACCACCCGCTTGACGAGGCGGCGGCCGTCGTGAGGCGACCAGAGGACAACCACGTCCCCTCGCCTTGGGTCGCCCCAGCGCAAGAGTCGCCAGCTGGTGAAGGGGACCTTGAGGTCGTAGGCCACCTTGTTCACGAACACGCGGTCGCCCACCAGGATGGTCGGCTCCATGGAGCCGCTGGGGACGTCGTTCCAATCCGCCACCGCCGATCGGAAGGAGCCGAGAAGGGTCCCCACCACGAGGAGGGGGCGCAGCCACTCCTGCCAGATTCGGGAAAGCAAACGGCGCCGGGACATCATCAACGCGACCTCACCTCCATCCTACTGCAATCGTCTTGACTTCGCCGAACGTGCACCCTAGTGTTTTGTCCTGCGGTGGGCGTCCGGGCGTTGGCTCGGGGAGGCGCGGGAATGGCAAAGGGGTGCGGCTGGGCATGGGTGGGCTGCGCGGTGCTGGCGGCCTCTTGCTCCGGGTCCCCTCCGAAGCCCTCTCCAACGCCTTCCGCACCCCCCTCGGGAGGGCCTCCCGAGATCGATCGCGTCACGCCCCTCCCCAGCCCTCTCCCCGACATCGTGGCGCGGGTGAACGGACAGCCGGTGCAGTTGGGGCAGGTGGTGACCCTGGCCAAGAAGGCTCTGGACCGGAGCCAGGACCGGGAGAAGGACAAGCCGGGCGCCCTTCGTCAGGCCATGCACCAGTACATCATCCGGGAGCTGCTCTTGCAGGAAGCCCTCGCCCGGGGCCTCGCCGCCGACCAGCACCGGCTCGAGCAGGCCTACGACAAGGCGCGCCTCGACTACCGCGACGAGACGCAGTGGGCGAGCGAGCTCGCGCAGCGGGGCTTGGACCCCCAGGCCTTCAAGTACGAGCTGCGGGCCCAGGAGACGGTGAATGCCTTGGTCGCCCAGGAGGCGGCCAAAGTCGGCCCCGTGACCGACGCGGAAGCGCTGGTGGCCTTGACCAGCCACCCGGAGACCTTCACCCGCCCCGAGCGCCTGCGGCTCCGGCACATCCTGGTTCGGGTCGCCTCGACCGCGAGCCGCGCCCAGCGCAAGCAGCAACGCGAGCGGGCCGAAGAGCTGCACGCGCGGGCCCGACGCGGAGAGGACTTCGCGGGCCTGGCCCAGCAGTTCTCGGACGACTTGGACAGCCGCCCGAAAGGAGGGCAGCTCCCCGAGATCGGGCGGGGTGCGATCGAGGGTGCCTTCGACGACGCTGCCTTCGCCCTGAAGCCGGGCCAGATCTCCGACGTCGTGGAGAGCCCCGCCGGGTTCCACATCATCAAACTGGAGGCGAGGCTTCCCGCGGAGCCGGCCTCCTTCCCCCGGGACCAGGACGCGGTGAAGCAGTACATCCTCCAGCAGCGGCGCGGAGAGGCGCTCCAGGCGCTCGTGAACACCCTGCGCGCGAAGGCCAGGATCGAGACCTACCTCTGACCGCCCGGTCACGAGGCGCTCCCGAATGGCTGAAGCCACCGTCGCCGTGCGCGACCTCCGGAAGGAATACGGCGAAGTAGAGGCGGTCCGCGGAATCTCCTTCGAGATCGCGGCCGGAGAGTGCTTCGGACTCCTGGGCCCCAACGGGGCGGGAAAGACCACCACCATCGAGGTGCTGGAGGGGCTGCTGCCTCCGAGCGCGGGCGAGGTCGTGGTCCTCGGCCGCCGCTGGGGAAGGGATGACCGGGAGATACGCGAGCGGCTCGGGGTCTGCCTCCAGCAGACGGTTCTCTCCGAGAAGTTGCAGGTGGGCGAGACCATGCAGCTCTTTCGCAGCCTGTACCGGGAGGGGCGGGAGCCCGAAGCGGTCCTGGCCGAGGTGGGTCTCTCCGAGAAGCGAAAGGCCCGGGTGGGGACGCTCTCCGGCGGCCAGAAGCAGCGGCTGGCCGTGGCCTGCGCGCTGGTGGGGGATCCCGAGGTGCTCTTCCTGGACGAGCCCACCACCGGCCTCGATCCCCAATCCCGCCGTCAGGTCTGGGAGATCGTGAACGGGTTCAAGACCCGGGGCCGCACCGTGCTCCTCACCACTCACTACATGGACGAAGCGGAACGCCTCTGCGATCGGGTGGCGGTGGTGGACCATGGGCTCATCATCGCGGAGGGATCGCCCCGCGAGCTGGTCACGTCGCTGGGGGGGGATCACGTGGTAGAGATCTCGGCCGCCCCGAGCGCCCGCGGCCCCCTCCGGCCCCCCGACCTCGAGGGTTTGCCCGCGGTGAGGGCCGTCCACGCCGAGGCCGGCCAGCTACTCCTCACCGTGACCGAGCCCCACCGGGCCATCCCCGCCCTCCTGGACCGGCTGCAGGAGGGGGGTTGGGAGCTGGCCAGCCTCACCACCCGCCACGCCAGCCTGGAGGACGTGTTCGTGGCCTTGACCGGGAGACACCTGCGCGATGCGTGACCGCCCCCGCCTCCGGGCCTTCGGCGCCCTGTGCCAGGCCCGGTTCCGCGAGTTTTACCGGGAATCGGAGGTCGTCTTCTGGAGCTTCATCTTCCCGATCATCCTCTCCTTCTCCCTCGGGCTCGCTTTCCGCAACCGGCCGGCGGAGGTCCTGAGCGCGGCCGTGGTGGAGGGGCCGGGCGCGGCCGAGGTCGCGGCCCGCCTAAAGGAGGCCCCCGGGCTCAGGATCGCCGTCCTCAGCGAGGGGGAGGCCTCCCGCGCCCTGACCATGGGAAAGGTGGAGGTGGTGGTCGTCGCGGGCCCCGCCCCCCTCACCCCGGGGGCGGGCGGCCTCGAGTACCGGCTCGATCCCTCACGGCCGGAGGCGGCGGTGGCCCGCGCGCGGGTGGACGACGCTCTGCAGCGGGCGGCCGGGCGCCGGGACCCCCTGGCCAGCCTGGATCGGCCAGTCCTGGAGCCGGGCGGCCGCTACATCGATTTCCTCATCCCCGGCATCATGGGCATGAACCTCATGAGCGGCGGGATGTGGGGCGTGGGCTTCAACCTGGTGGACATGCGGATCAAGAAGCTCTTGAAACGCCTCACCGCCACCCCCATGCACCGCGCGGACTTCATGGCCGCGCAGATGGCGGTGCGCGTGGTCTTCATGGCCCTCGAGGTTTCCTTCCTTCTCGCCTTCGGGCGCCTGGCTTTCGGGGTTCCCCTCCGGGGCTCGGTGGCCGCGGTTCTCGCCGTGGGCACGGTGGGGGCCCTTGCCTTCGGGGGGATCGGGCTCCTGGTGGCTTCGCGGGCGCGGCGCATCGAGACCGTGACCGGCCTCATGAACGTGATCATGATGCCCATGTTCATCTGCTCGGGGATCTTCTTCTCCCCCGACCGCTTCCCGGACGCCCTGCAGCCGGTGATCCGCGCCCTGCCCTTGACCGCGCTCAACGACGCCTTGCGCGCCGTCATCCTCGAGGGGGCGAGCCTGCCCTCGCAGGGGGTGCGGCTGCTCATCCTTGCCGCCTGGGGCGGGCTGAGCTTCGCGGCCGGTCTGCGCTTCTTTCGCTGGAACTGAAGATGCCCCCGACCCCGCCCACCCGGGAGCACGAGCGGCTAGCCGGCCTCCACGACGACCACAGCGGCTGGCGCCGCTGGGGGCCCTACGTGGCGGAGCGGTCGTGGGGAACGGTCCGCGAGGACTACAGCGCGGACGGCGCGGCCTGGGACTCTTTCCCGCACGACCTCGCCCGGAGCCGGGCCTTCCGGTGGGGCGAGGACGGCCTGGCCGGGATCTGTGACCGCTACCAGATTCTGGTATTCGCCCTCGCCCTCTGGAACGAGCGTGATCCCATCCTCAAGGAGCGCCTCTTCGGCCTCGTGCCCATGGAGGGCAACCACGGGGAGGACGTGAAGGAGTGCTACTTCTACCTCGACTCCACGCCCACCCACTCCTACATGAAGTGGCTCTACAAGTATCCCCAGCAGGAGTATCCCTACCGCCGGCTCATCGAGGAGAACATCAGGCGCGGTGGCCGCGGCCCCGAGTTCGAGCTCCTGGACACCGGGATCTTCGATGACGACCGCTACTTCGACGTCTTCGTGGAGTACGCCAAGGCCTCGCCCGAGGATATCGCTATCCGCGTTGTCGCGCACAACCGCGGCCCGGAGGCGGCCCCCCTCCACCTCCTCCCCCAGCTCTGGTTCCGGAACACCTGGGCCTGGGGCGCGGAGGCGACCTCGGAGCCCATCCTACGCACGGGCAACGTGGACGGGAGCGGGATGACCCTGGTCGCGGACGACCGCACGGCGGAGCCGCTCCGCGGCCTCGCCTTCGAATACCGTCTGGGGACCCGCCACCTCTACCTCGAGCCCGGGGGGCGGCTGCTCTTCACCTACAACGAGACCAATGCTCTCCGGGTCGGGGGAGTGGGCGCACGCAGCCGACGGCCCTACGTAAAGGATGCCTTCCACGGCCACATCATCCACGGCGAGGACTCGGTGAACCCGGAAGAGATCGGGACCAAAGGAGCCGCCCACTACCGTTACCTCGTCCCCGCGGGGGGGTCGGTCACCCTCCGCATGCGGCTCACCCCCGACCGGCTGGAGACGCCGCTTGGCGACGTGGAGGGCGTGCTCGCCAAGCGCCGGGAGGAGGCGGACGAGTTCTACGCCTTCATCCACCCCCCGGGGGCCAGCGACGAGGAGCGACTCGTCCAGCGCCAGGCCTTCGCGGGCTTGCTCTGGTCGAAGCAGATCTACCTCTTCGACGTCAACCAGTGGCTGGAGGGCGACAATCCGCGCTCCCCGCCCCCCGCCTCCCGGCTGCAGCTGCGCAACGTGCACTGGCGGCACCTGAACTCGATGCGGGTGCTCTGCATGCCCGACAAGTGGGAGTACCCGTGGTTTGCGGCCTGGGATCTGGCCTTCCAATGCGTGACCCTGGCCCTCCTGGACGCGGAGCTGGCCAAGGAGCAGCTCTGGGTCCTGCTCTTCGAGCAGTTCTTGCACCCCTCGGGCCAGCTCCCCGCTTACGAGTGGGAGTTCTCGGACCTGAACCCCCCTGTCCATGCCTGGGCGGTTTGGCGCGTCTACAACATGGACCGCATCCGCTCCGGCCGGGCCGACCGCGCATTCTTGGAGAAGTGCTTCCACAAGCTCCTCATGAACTTCGCCTGGTGGGTGAACAAGGTGGACCGGGAGGGAAACAACGTCTTCGAGGGTGGATTCCTGGGCCTCGACAACATCGCCGTCATCGACCGCAGCGAGCCCCTGCCGGGGGGGACCGTGCTCGAGCAGTCCGACGCCACCGGCTGGATGGGCATGTTCTGCCTGAACCTCATGCGCATCGCCCTGGAGCTGGCTCGGGAGAATCCCGTCTACGAGGCCCTGGCCACCAAGTTCTTCCAGCACTACATCTACGTCGGCGCGGCCATGAAGCGGATGGGGGGAAGGAAGTACCAGCTCTGGGACGAGGAGGACGGGTTCTTCTACGACGTGCTCCGCCACCCCGACGGCAGCTACGACAAGTTCCGGGTGCGCTCGCAGGTGGGGCTCATCCCCCTCTACGCGGTCGAGCGGCTGGAGGATCGCTGGATCCTCCCCTTCCAGGAGTTCCGCCGCAACATGCAGTGGTTCCTGACCAACAAGCGCCACATCGTCCAGAACGTCTGCCATACCCTGGAAAGGGATGGGCAGCGGGTCCACGTCCTGGCCATCGTGGACGAGGACCAGTTGAAGGCCCTGCTGCACCGGATCCTGGACCCCGAGGAATTCCTCTCCCCCTACGGCTTGCGCACCCTCTCCCGCCACCACGCCCTTCATCCCTTCCGCTTCGGGGATCGCGAGGTGCGCTATGAGCCGGGGGAGTCCGAAGACAAGATCAAGGGGGGCAACTCGAACTGGCGCGGCCCCGTCTGGTTCCCCACCGCCTTCCTCATGATCGAGTCCCTGCGCAAGCTGGGCACGGCCTACGGCCCCACCCTCAAGGTGCCGATGGGGGAGGGGGGGACGAGCCTGAGCCTCTGGGACGTGGCGCAGGAGCTTGCCAACCGGATGATCCGGATCTTCACCCGCGATGCCGCCGGTCGCCGTCCGCTCCACGGGAACCGGCGCAAGCTCCACGAGGACCCCCATTGGCGGGACCTCATCCTCTTTCATGAGTACTTCCACGGCGAGAGCGGGGAGGGCCTGGGCGCCTCGCACCAGACGGGCTGGACGGCCCTCGTCGCCTCCCTCATCGACGAGTGGCGCCGACCGCCCCAGGCCTCCTCTCGCTAGGCGTCACTCCGCCTCCCGCAGCCGACCGCCCCTCAGGGCGAGCACCGCCCTTTCGCCCGTGGCCCGATAGGGGGCGATCTCGGCCACTGTCCACGTGGTGCCGGCGGGAAAGTAGCGCACCAAACGGACCCGGCCCGTTCTGAGGAAGACTGCAGATTCGAGAAGGGTCCCGAAGGAGCGCTCCAGGTTCGGCTGCGCCTGGGGGTCGTCCTCCAGCACGAAAGTCGCCTTGGGGTGGTGATCGGCGAAGGCGCGGGCGAGGTCGTCGAGGGCGGCCGTGCTCAGCTCCGCCTCGCTCACGGCGCGGCGGTTGCGGTCCCGGAAGAGGGGTACCATCAGCAGCGGGACCAGCGCGGCCGCCACCAGGAGCTTTGTCCTCGGGCCCGGAGCCGCCTCCCTCCAGAGGGCTTGGGCGAGGGCCGCCCCCGCCAGGGCCGCCCCCGCCGAGGGAAGGACAGCGTACAGGCTGGACCGAACCGGCAGCCATAGGGTCAGGCCGTACCCCCCCGCGATCCAGAGCAGGCTCCAAAGGAGGACCCCGCGCTCCCCCGCGTCGACCCTCGGCCGGGAGCGTGCCGCGAGAGCGATGAGGGCGACGGCCACGAGCGGGATGGTGCAGGCTCGGTCCGTGTACTCGAAGACGTTGCGGGCGATGAGCCCGGGATCCAGGGAGAGACGGTAGTGCGGGGGGGCGGTGGCGGGCAGAAAGGCGCTTGTCATGGAGCGGAGCGCGAAATAGAGGGGCAGGGGCAGAAAGAGCGGCCAGGAGGAGAGGAGGGCGCCGCGGAGGCGGGTGGAGGGGCCCCCAGGGGCACGGATGAGCGCCCCCGCGGCCAGGATGGCGGGCAGGAGCACCGCCTCTTCTTTGCAGAAGAGGGCGAGCAGCACCCCTCCCGCGGCCCAAAAGACCCGCCCCCGGACAAAGGCGAAGGCCGCGAGCAGGCTGAGCAGAGTCAAGAGGCCCGACGTGCGCCCGCTGATCCAGAGGATGGCGTCCTTGATACCGTGGGGGTTCAGGAGAAAGGCGCCGGCCGCGAGGGCGGCGGCCCCGGGGGAGAGCCCGAGCGCTCGGGCGAGGGCGTAAAGCACCGCCGCCGCGGCCAGGATCACGAGGAGATTTGTGAGCGCGTAAGGGAAGGGACGAACGCCGAAGAGGGCGTGGTCGGCGGCAAAGCTCAAGCCCACCAGGGGCCGATAAAAGCCGTTGTCCCGGCCAAAGAGGGCCAGCGCCTCCGCCACCCCCTCGGCCCGGCTCTCAGCAATCCAGCGAAAGTCGTCCTTGATGAACCCGCGTCCCATGTCGGGCGCGTAAGCCAGAACGAAAGCCAGGAGGGGCGACAGCACCAGGAGCCGAGCCATGACAGCTCAGGCGGAGGTGGGTAGCTCGATGGTGGCCGTGAATCCGACGCCGACCTGGCTTTCGAAGCCGAGGGTCCCCCCGTGGAGGGCGACGATGCCGCGCACGATGGTGAGGCCCAGGCCGGAACCTTGCTGCTCCTGGGTGTGGCGGTCGAACTGGTAGAAGAGGTCGGAAATCCGCCCCAGCTCCGAAGCCGGCATGCCGACCCCATGGTCGCGAACCTCGATGCGGAGACGGCCATCCGCGGCCCGCGCCCTCAGCGTGACCTCACCGCCCTCCTTCGAGAATTTGATCGCGTTGTCCAGGAGACGCCGGACCGCACCCCCCAAGGACTCGGAATCGCCGACGATGGGAGGCAGCTCCGAGGGCACGTCGGCCAGGAGCTGTATGTGGCGAACCTCCGCGCTCACCCTCTCCCTCTGGAGCACCGACTTCAAAAGGTTGGGCAGGTCGGCAAGCGGGCGGCGCCGGCGTTCGTGCGCCTGCTGAGCCCCTGCGGAGTCCACTTCCACGAGGGTGAGGAGGTCCTCCACGAGACGGCTCAGGCGGTCGCTCCCCGCCAGAATGCCGTCGATGGCCTGCTTGAGGGGCCCCACCACCCCCATTTCCGCCCCCGACTCGCGCAGGATCTCGGCGTATCCGGAGAGGTAGGTCAGGGGGGTGCGCAGCTCGTGGTTGAGCGTGCGGAGGATCGTCTGCTTCAGCTCCTCGACCTGGGCTTCACGGGCCGTCTCCAACTGGGCGTGACGCGCGAGTCGGGCGCGCACCGCGAGCAGGAGGTCGTCTTCCCGAAAGGGCTTGACCAGGTAGTCGTCCGCGCCCAGGCCCTTGCCGCGGCGGACGTCCTCTGCATCGCCCAGGCCGGTGAGGAAGACGAAGGGGACCAGGACCCATTCCGGCCGGCTCCGGACGTGCTCATACAGCTGATAGCCGTCCATCCCGGGCATTCCGACGTCGGAGATCACGAGCTGGGGTCTCACCTGCGCGAAGACGGTCAGTGCCTCCCGGCCGTCGCCGGCCGTGACCACGCGAAAGCCGGCCTGGCTCAGGATCTCGTCCAAGAGCTCGCGAACCGCGGTCTCGTCGTCCACGACCAGGATCGTCTCCCCAGGCATGGCTCGCTCCCTCAGCCCGCGACGGGGGGCCAGGCGCCGCGTCGGGCGCGCGGCCCTCGGTTGGTGAGGAATGGGACCGAGAGATCGCCCACCCGCTTCTGCAACCGTCGCCTCGCTATCCTTCTCTGGAGCCCTCACGAACCCCAGGCGGCAGGGGACCTGGGTGGCTCAGGGTACATCGGCCACGGCCTCCGGGTCGAGCCGGGAGGAGCCCGGGAGGAGCGACCTCAGGGGGTGAGGGCGCCTGGATCCACCCGGCCCCGCTCACTCATGGCGCAGCGCCTGGATGGGGTCCTGGCGCGAGGCCTTCCGCGCGGGGTAGTAGCCAAAGACCAGCCCGGTCGCGATCGCGGAGGCGGCGGCGATGCCCACGGCCAACGGGGAGACCAGCATCGGCCACTGCATCGCCTCGGCAATCCCACGCGAGGCCAAGATGCCGGTCAGGACGCCCAGCGCGCTGCCCACCAGGCACAAAAGCACGGCCTCGGCCAGGAACTGCAGGCGGACGGAGGTCTCCCTCGCCCCCACCGCCATCCGGAGCCCGATCTCGCGCGTCCGCTCCGTCACGGAGACGAGCATGATGTTCATGATCCCCACCCCTCCCACCACGAGCGAGATCGTGGCCACCCCCGCCAGGAGCCCGGTCAGGGTCCGTGCCATGTCTTCCTGGGCCTTGATGAGTTCTTGGGGCTGGCGGATGTTGAAGTCGTCTTGTTGGCCGGGGACGATGTGGTGACGGTCGCGCAGGAGCCGAATGAGCTCGCCCTCGATCGTCGGGTTCAGGTCGGGCGCCACCGCCGAGCACATGATGTCGTCGAGCCAGGTGACCCCCTTCAGCTTTCGCATGGAGGTCGTGAAGGGCACCAGGATGAAGTCGTCTTGATCAGTCCCCTGGGCGGACTGCCCCTTGGGGGCCAGGCTGCCGATCACCCGGAAGGGCAGGTCCCGGACGCGGATGGTCTGGCCCACCGGCTCCTCCTCGCCGAAGAGCCGCGTGGCCACGCTGTGTCCCACCAAGCACACGGTAGCCGCGGTGTCGACCTGTTGCGGCGAGAAGACGTCCCCGCTCACCACCGTCCAGCGGCGGATGCTCAGGTACTCGGGGGAGACACCGCGGTAGGTCGTGCGCCAGTTCTGGTTTCCGTGGATGACTTGGATGCTCGCGTCGACTTGGGGCGAGCAGGTCTTGAGGGCGGGGACGGAGTCCAGGATGGCCTGCATGTCGGACAGCACCAGGGTGGGGGTGGTGCCCGTCCCGGTGCGGATGCCGTTCACGTTGCGTCCTCCCGCTTCGACCCAGATCAAGTTGTCCCCGAGCGAGAGGAGCTGCTCGTGGATCTGGGCCGCTCCGCCTTCCCCGATGGCGACGGTGGAGATCACGGCGCTCGTCCCAATCGTTATCCCGACGGCGGTCAGGGTGGCGCGGAGGGTGTTGCGGGATAGCGCCGCCCACGCGATCCGCAGGGCAATGGCCGCGTCGTGGGTGAAGGTCAATGCGTCCGCCCCGCCCGCCGCCAGGCCCGCTTCCACTCCCCGCTCAGCACGAAGGCGGGGAACCTGAAGAACTGCTCCGTAAAGATGCGCCCCAGGAAGTCCCCGGGGCCGGCGAAGGGGAGGGGCGGATGGACCTCCCTGCGATGGCCGAAGCCCTGTAGGGCGAGCGACAAGATGGGGCCGGCGGCCAGTGCCAGCGCCCCCCGCCACCGTCCCGTGAGGAGGTTCCCGGCCAGGGCGAAGGCCGACGCCACGAAGACGGGGACCATGAGTGCGTGGATGGCCAGGTTGAGCCGATTCTGGTGGAAGTGGGTGTAATCATTCATCAGAGAGGGGTCTTGCCGAGGCCGCCTCGGAGTCGCACGGGCCGGGACTCCTCCCGCCGCGCCCGAGGGTTTGGGAGGGCTCGCGTTCAGAGCCGATTGGTCAAGATGAGGCGGCGCAGAATGTGCCGGTGACATCGTGGTTGGTCTTCCGCGCAATGGCAGAGGAGGGTCACCGGACCGGTCCGTGCCAGCGCCCCTATCAGACGAAGCGTGAATTTCTGACCGTGGTTCTTGATGGTCTGATTGCGGGCGTCTATGCCGCCTCCCGTGAAGAGCTCGGCCCGGTATTCCCGACCGAACCGGGCCCACGACATCCGGCCCTGCTGGACGGCCTTCAAGAGGCGCTCGCTGGGCCCCAGAGAGGCCATCCACACGTGGTAGCGGCTCTTGGGCATGCCCCGGCCGCGAAATCGGGTCGCGAGTATTCGCAGGCCGTCGCCCCTTCCGTGGATTGGGCTCGATACCGACTTGGTCTTGAGCATGCCCTGCCCCCGTTCGAGTCAGCACCGAGGGCGTCGGGGCTCGGCGCTCGCACGCGGGGGGCCCTCCTTGGTGAAGAATGGGTCGGGCCTGGCCAGAGAGAGACCCATCGCTCAACGATACCCTCCCCACCGTCGCGTTGGCAAAGGTCCAAGGGGGAGCCCGCCGGCTCTCCGCCGACACCCCCTAGAGGCGCGGGCGGGTGCGCGACCGGAGCTGCCGCGGTCGCAAGTTCGCGAGCACCCTTCCGGCGGCTGCCGGCCTCAGGGCTAAACAGCCTGATCCTCGGGGCGGTCCAGCGGTAAAAGGGGACAACCCGCCTTAGAGCCTGGGTTCAATTGCTTGGATAGGCCATCCGGCTGGCCGCTTGGGGCGGGGTCGGCCCGCGTCGGGAGCTATACTGCGGCGTTCGACCCATGCAAACGGGCTCGTTGGCAAGCCGCCTCTCGTCGCTCCTCGGGTTGTCGCTGCTGACAGCCTTCGCGGGCGCGGCGCCGGAGCGTGGTCATGATCTCGCGGTTCCGGGGGGTCTCCGTGGCCTCCTGGAGGCCGCGGGACTGGATCCCGGGACCGAGCACTGGCGTGCCCTTCCCGCCCTGGTGCGCCGGCTGCATCCGCTCAACGGGCCGAGCCCCCCCGTGTTGCCCCGCGTGCTGGCCCACCTCGAGGGCAGCCTTCCGGAATCCGAGGGAGTCGAGAGGCTGGAGCTGCCGCTGGCCCGCGAGTTCTGGGATCGCGTCTTTTTTCCGCGCGCACTCTCGGACCATGACCGGCTGCGTGCCCTCCTCGCCGACCGCCGCGCCTCCCTGCTGGCGCGGGGGCTGCTCGCGCTGGATGATGAGACGCTGGCCGCGCTCGCCCAGGATCCAGGGACAGTCAGCCGCCTTTACGAGCGACACGCCGCCGCGTTCGCTGCATTTGCCTCCTGCCTTCATGTCCGCGGCGGGGTCGTTCAGCTGCCGGGGGGACCCGAGAGCGCGCCGCTGTGGGGCCTGCCGCGCGAGGTCAGCCCGCCCGGGCCCCTCCTGCGCGCCCTCTTCTCCGCCGACAACGGCCGTCGGGCGTGGTTGTTCGACACCGTCGCCCGCGCCGATCCGCCACACCGCGCTTTCCTCCTCGGCACCTCGACGGCCGATCCGAGCCCGCGCGCGCAGCGCTTGGCTTCGCTGTGCGGCGCCTTCGCGAAGGCGCGGGCCTGGTGGCTGACCGGACGTCCACGGCATCTGGCCGATCCCGCATTCGTCCTCTTGAACGTGGGCGTGACGCCGAAGGGAGAATTGGCGGGCCCGGACTCGCGAGGGTTCTGGGACGCGGTCTTTTCCGGCCGGGAGACGGCAGGCCGAGAAGACGGCCAGCCCACGGACGCCGCCTGGCTCGTGGAGCGGGTCGGGCTCGCAGCCGCTCCCGTCGCCCGCGAGCGGCTGCAACGCCTTCTCTTTGCGCAGCGCTTTCTGGAGGCTCACCCGGGCCTTGAGCCGGGGCGAGCGCTCTCCGCGCTGCGCCTGTTCGCCACCGCGCCTTCTCTCGCGCTCACGCTTGAGCAACTGGGACCCGCGCCGGAGGCAGCGTACGCGGCTGGCGCCCGGTCCGCCGACCAGCTGTCGGAGCTCGGGGACACGGCGACGGCCGCGACGGGCCTCGCCCAGCTGCAAGGCGCGCTCGCCCTGGTGGCCCGCGCCCGTTGGTCGCGCGCCCTCCGCGCGGAGACCGCGGTCGGCCTGGCGGTCTCCCTGCTCGGCGTGCCGCTCGGCAAGGACGGCGCCTACCACGGAGCTATCGCCCTCTGGATCGAGCGGCAGTTGCTTCCCTCTCTGAGCGCCGCGGTGGGCGGTCCGCCGGAGGCGGCCGAGCAGGTCGTGGCTCGGGCGGTGTCGGGCATGACCGGCGAGGCTCCGGCGGCCCCGCTCGTGCGTTGGGAGGGGCTGCTCTACCGCGTGGACCCCTCCCTGGCCGAGAAGCTCCGTTTCGAGGCCGCTCGGCGGCAGCAACAGGGCCCGGCTCTTGATGAGGTGCTCGCATTCGAGCGAGCCGCGCGGGCAACGACGGAGGGCGGGGAGGGGGCGGAGCGTGCGCCGGGCGCGGGCGCCGGGCGGCCCGCGTCCCCCGAACGGCCCCGCCTGGAGGCTCCCGTCAGTGCACGTGGCAGCGCGACGCGAGAGCCAGGAGGGGCGGGCCCGGCCCGCGACCCCGATATGCTGCTCGGAGCCACCCTGATCGCCCTCGTTTACGCCGCCCACGCGGCGGCTCCGGAGCTGGCGACTCTAGCGGATCGCCACGAGTTCTTCTCGGCCGCCTCTAGTCGCGAGGCCCGCGCTCGCTCGGCCTGGGCTCTTCCGGATGCGATCTGGGGGGCGGGAAGACCCTGGCGGCTGCGCGGGTCGCTCCTGGGCCTTGATGCGGGGCTGGCCCTGTCGGCCCTGAAGCACCTCCGCCGCGAGCTGCCCGAGCGTGCGCCCGTGGTCGACCCGGGGACCGCGCGCATGCTCGCCCTCGGCGCGGCCCTGATGAGCCCGTTCGCCCTCCGGGATGCGGATCGCGATGCTGTAGCGGGGGCGCTCCTTCGAGGCCGCGCGCGGATCGCGCGGGTGTGCCACAACCACGAGCGGGGGGACACGATTCTCGAGTTGCTGGTCGCGGAGGGGGAGGGCCGCGCGGCGCGGTGCGCGCGGGGGCTGGACGACGGAGTTCAGGCGGAGCGTCTCTTTTCGCTGGCCGAGCTCGCCTCTCTAGGTGACCGCCCCGCCCCCCCGGCCTGCGACGCCTGGGGTGCCTTGGCCCTGCCCCGGGGCGGGCCTCTGTGCCTGCAGGCGCCCCCACCGCGCCCTTGGAGCGACCTCACGGGCACCGGAGAGGACGGCCTCCCGGCGGCGCGGCTCATGGACCCGGCGCTAAGAGCTCTCGACGCCCTCGCCGAACTGGGGCTTCCGGCGTCGCTCGCCCCCGCGGTGGTGGGGCGGATCGTCCAGGATGTGATCGACGGGGCGGAGCCCGTGGATCGCGAGGACGGGGCGACCCTCGAGCGGTTCGCGGCCACGCTGTCCCGGGAGCGGATCGAGGATGCCATCGCATCCCTGGCCGTGGCGGGGCCGCTCGTACCCGTGCAAGACCCCGGCGGAGCCCGATTCTGAGGCTCTCCGGCGCGGCGCTCGCGGTGGTGCTCGCGGGCGGCCTGGGCCTCGCTCCCGCCTCCGCCGCTTCCCTGCGGTTCACGTCGCCCCTGCCCGAGACCGCAATCTCCGGGCCCACCACGCTCCGAGCCGAGCTCGAGCCGGAGGAGCTCGGGGCACAGGTCACGCGGCTCACCTTGAGCGTCGACGGCGAGATCGCGTGCTCGCTCGAGAAGTCGCCCTTCGAGTGCGCGTGGGACGCGGGGGCGGGCATTGTTCCTCATCATCTGAGGGCGGTGGCTACGCTGCGTTCGGGCGCCCGGTTGGTGGCGAGCCTTCGCACCGCGGGGATCGACCTCTCCTTCGCCGTCGACGTCAATCTGGTGCAGGTCACAGCCATCGTGACCGATTCCAAGGGGCGACTTCTGCGGGGCCTGAAGGCGGATGATTTCCGGGTCTTCGAGGACGGCGTCCCCCAGCCGGTCAGCCACTTCCTGGGCGAGGACGCGTCACGCGAGATCGTGGTTGCGGTCGACATGAGCGCCAGCATGGCTCCGGCCATGCCGCGGGTGCGGCGGGCCGTGCAGGGCTTCCTGGGCGCACTCAAGGCCGAGGATCGGGTGACCCTCATCGCCTTCAACGACGGCATTTTCACGCTGGCACGGCGAGAGAGTGAGCCCGGCGCGCGGGTTCGGGCCGTGGATCGCCTCGCCGCTTGGGGTGGCACTGCCCTCTACGACGTCATTCTCAAGGGTTACGAGATTCTCGATCCCCGGAAGGGGAAGAAGGCGCTTGTGGTCTTCACGGACGGCGAGGACGAGTCCAGCCGCGCCACCATCCAGGACGTGGAGCGGCGGGTCGAGCGCAGCGATACCCCTCTTTACATGATCGGCCAGGGCCGCGGGACCAAGGACCCCACCCTCAAGAACATCCTCGGCCGGCTGGCGCGGATAGGGGGCGGACGCGCCTTCCATACCGACGATCCCGCCGAGCTGCCGGGGGTCTTCACGGGGATCCTCGATGAGCTCTCGGGCCAGTACGTGCTCGCCTATTCGGGCACCAACACCAGCCTTGACGGCGGGTGGCGCACGATCCGGGTGGAAGTGGGGGCGGGGCGCTTGGTGCGGGCGCGCCAGGGCTACCGGGCGGGGGAGGGACGCCGATGAGGGGGGTGGCAGGAGCGGCCGCCGCCGGCCCGCTCTGGGCGAGCCTGGTCTTGAGCGGCGCCGCCTTGGCCCAGCAGCCCTCCAGGCCGCCCTCGTTTCCCGCCGAGGCGGCGCTCGTGCTGGTCGAAGTTTCGGTGGTGGATGCGCGGGGCCGCCCGGTGCGCGACCTCACCCCGGAGGACTTCCGGCTCGAGGTGGACGGCCGGTCGCGGCCTATTGTGTCCGCGGCATTCGTCCCCCTAGGCGAGGAAGGGGTCACGGGGCCCACGGATAAGGCGGCGCCCGCCGCCTACAGCACCAACGAGGGTGCGGTGAGGGGGCGGCTGGTGGTCATCGCCGTCGACCAGGGAAGCACGCGCCCCGGCCCCCTGCGCGCGGTCACGGCCGCTGCGGACCGTCTTCTCGACCGCTTGACGCCGGCAGACCGCGTGGGCCTTCTGACCTTCCCTCCCCCCGGGTCCCGGGTAGAGCTCACCGCCGAGCACGCCGAGGTGCGGCGTGCTCTCGCGCGGGTGGTCGCCCGCGGACAAGTCTCGGGGAGGCGCCTGGGGCTCACGGAGTCCCTTGCTCTCGACGACGATCCCTCCCGCTGGAGCGAGGTTCTGGTCCGCGAGTGCCCGCCGACCCTGCCCCTGCGCGACCACGAGGCGTGCGTCGCCATCCTCACGGAGGAGGCGCGCGGGCTTTCCACCGAGTTCCGCCGCAATTCCGACGTTGCCCTCGACACCCTGCGCAGCCTCTTCACGGCTCTGGGCGGCCGCGATGGCCCCACGACGGAGGTGCTCCTGTCCCAGGGCCTAGACCCGCAGCGGGCCGCGGCCATCCGGGAGATCGCCCAGACCGCGGAGGCGAGCCGGGTCACCCTTTACGTCGTGCGCGTCGAGCCGAATGCGGTGGCCGACGCCAGCCGCGCCGCTCCCGCGACCGGCGAGATGGAAGACGCGCAGCACCTGGGCCAGGGCCTGGACGCCCTCGCCTCCCTCACCCGCGGCCGCGTCTTCAGGATCGCGGGCACGGGCGAGGGAGTCTTTGATCGCATCGCGCGCGAGCTGACGGGCTACTACGTGCTCGCTTTCGAGCCGGAGGAAGCGGACCGCGACGATCGCTCCCACGAGGTGCGGGTTCGGGTGGGGGGGAGCGGCCTGAGCGCCCGCGCCCGACCCTTTGTGCGGATCCCTCACGCCGCGTCCCTGGTCAATGCGAGCGAGGTGCTGGGCCGCCTGCTGCGTTCGCCCTTCGCGGTCAGCGAGCTCCCCCTGCGGGTCACAGCCTACAACGGCCGCGATCCAGCAAAGCCAGGGGTACGCCTTCTGCTGAATGCCGAGGTCGGCGGCGAAGCGGGTGCGGGCTCGGTCAAGCTTGCCTACGTGCTCCTCGACGGGAAGGGGGGGGCGGTTGCGAGCGGCACGGCCGCCCTCCCGGAATCACGGTCGTTCCTGGCCGCGGCCGAGGTTCCGGCCGGTGATTACACACTCAAGGTTGCCGCCCTCGACGCGCGCGGCCGACGGGGGAGCGTGGAGCATCGCTTGAAAGCCGGGCTCCAGGCCGTCTCCGGGATCGAAATGGGCGACCTCGTGCTTTCCGAGCCCGGCGAGGGCACCGAGCTGCGCGTGCGAATCGCACCCGAGAGCGACGGAAAGCTTTTGGCCTTCGTCGAGATCTATGCGCGGGAGGCGGCCCCCCTGGCCGGGGCGCGCGTGACCTTCGAGGTCGCGGAGGAGCCCAAAGGCCCTCCCTTGCTCGAGGTCAAAGCCCCGGAGGGCCCGCCCGAAGCGGCGCCCCGCCGCCGTCCCTTCCAAGCCGTTCTGGACGTCGGTGTGCTTCCCCCTGGCGACTACTTTGCGCGCGCCTCGCTCTCGGTCGGGGATCATCCGGCTGTGAGCTCCCTGCGCCCCTTCAAGGTGCGAGCGCGGCTCGCCTCCGTGGAGGGGGAGGTTGGGCCCGCGCGGCGCATGCCCGCCCGCGAGCTCGGCCCCGTGCTTCCGCGCTTTGATCGTACGGACGCTCTGCGGCCCGAGGTGGTCGCGTATTTCCTGGGGCGGCTGGAGACCCTGGTCGGTCCGCCCGCCACCCGGGCCGTCCAGGAGGCGCGGGCCCACGCGGCCTCTGGCCGCCTCGAGGCGGTCCTGGATGACCTCAAGGACGTCACCAGCGACAGCCTCGACGTCGCGTTCCTGCGCGGCCTCGCCTACCTTGCCCGGGGCGAGCTTCGCCCGGCCGAGACCCAGCTTCAACACGCGCTGCGGAAATCCTCCGAGTTTGTGGCCGCGGCGTTCTTCATGGGCGCCTGCCGGGCCGCGGGGGGGGACGACGCCCAGGCGGTGGGCGCCTGGCAGACGGCCCTGGCCGTGGAGAGCGGCGCGCCCCGGCTCCGCCGGTTGCTGGGGGAGGCGCTCCTGCGCACGGACGACCCCGACGCGGCCGTCGAGCTGCTGGGCGAGGCGCAAGCGGCGGGCGACCGAGGGCTCGACCGCAGCCTCGGCCTGGCTTACGCCATGGCGGGGCGTCGAGGGGAGGCCCTCACCTCATTGAACCGGCACCTCGATGCCCAGGGCGACGACCTCGGGGCGCTCTTCGTGGCGCTCAGGCTGATGTTCGATGCCCAGGCGACGGGTGAAAGAGCCAATTCCCTGGCAAGCGAGCGCGAGCGCTTCGCCCGTTACGCTCGGAGCTACGAGGCGGCCAAAGGCCCGCAACATCAGCTCGTCACCCGCTGGCTAAAATACCTGAATGACCGCCCCTGAGCTCTCGCCAAACGCCTTGCGCGCCAGCGATTTAGGAAGGTTCCCCCACGAACCTGGTGTTCCCCGTCCGGGTAATCCTGCATGTGTTTCAACGCGATAGGCGGTCCCCGTGTCTAAAGGAATGGTGCTGGAGGAGAAGAATGAATAGTAAGAGCTTTGGAATCAGTATTTTGGGGGTCGCTCTGGCCGTGACCCCGGTCATGGCGGCGAGCGCCGGGGCCCCGGCGGACACCGGCCAAAGCCGCGGCGGGGAGCGACGCTTGGGGCGCGCTGCTGACTACTTGGGTCTGACCGCGGACCAGCAGGCGACCTGGAAGTCCCTGTTCGAACAGCACAAGGCGGAGGTCGAGCCCCTGCGGCAGGAACACCAACAGCTGCACGAGCGCTTGAAGGCGGCGATGAGCGCCGAGAATCCCGATGCCACCGCCGTCGGGGAGGCCACCTTGGCCCTGAAGAACCATCGGGAGAAGATGAAGGCCGCGCACACGGCCTTCGAGACCCGCCTGGCCAGCACCCTGACCCCCGACCAAAAGACGAAGTTTGATGCGTTCAAGGCCGCTCACCACTCCCATCGCCACCGCGGCCGGCGCGGCGGCCAAAAGGACGGGCAGCCCAACCCCGAGGCTCCGGGGAAGCCGCCGGCTCCGGTTCAGGGTTAAGTCGGGGGCGGGTTCACCCGGGGGCGGGAAGCCAAACACGGGCTCCCGGCCCCTCTGGACCGGTCCCGGCCGGACGAGGTGTCTTCACGATTCCCCGCGGTGGGAGTTGCTAGTCCCCCGCTCTGCCGCGCGAATTCGGGCTTGACGGGAGCTTCGTTTCCAAGCCTATCCGGGACGGCGACGCCCTTAAGCCCGGGTGGTCTCGGCGGTCTGCTCGGCGGCCACGAATTTCTCCTCGGCGAAGCGCCAGTTCGTCAACCTCCAGAAGGCATCGAGGTAGCGGGCGCGCGCATTGCGGTAGTCGATGTAGTAGGCGTGCTCCCAAAGGTCGCAGGTCAGCAGGGGAGTGGCGCCCGAGGTGAGCGGGCAGTCTGCATCCGGCGCCTCCTCGATCTCCAGTTTGCCGTCCTCCCTGCAGACCAGCCAGCACCAGCCGCTACCGAAGAGCGCGAGAGCGTTCTTGGCGAAGGTGGCGCGGAAAGCCCCAAACGAACCGTAGCGCTTGCGGAGCGCATCCGCGAGGTGCCCGTCCGGCTCGCCGCCCCCCTGTGGGCTCAGGCAGTTCCAGTAGAAGCTGTGGTTAAAGTGCTGGGCCGCGTTGTGGAAGATCGTTCCCGCGGACCGGCGGACGATCTCCTCCAGCGTGTAGCGGGCAAAGCGGGTCCCGATGATCTGTGCGTTCAGGTTGTCGACGTAGGCCCGGTGGTGCTTCCCCCAGTGGTACTCGAGGGTCTCCCCCGAGAGATGGGGGGCGAGAGCGTTCAGGCCATAAGGCAGGTTCGGCAGCACGTGTTCCATTTTCACCCTCCTTTGTTGAGCGATTGTGGGTTGACGGCCGTACGCGAATGCGAGCGCCGCGGGAAGAGGAGGTGCAGGGGCAGGACGCGTTCCCGCCGGCGTTCCGCCTCCAGGTTCAGGACCCTGGCCTTGAGCAGATCCCGCAGGGAGATCAGGCCCACCAGCATTCCGGGGTCCTCCCGGTCCACGACCGGAAAGCGCGTGAGCCCGGTCTCCGCCATCCGGTAGACAACCACCCGCAACGGCTCGTCGGGGTAGGCGACGACCGCCTTGGTGAGGTCCACGTCTCCGAGCCGGCGGCTCGAGGCCTCGGACCCCGCCGCCCGGATCAGCTCCTGGAGGCGCCTGCGGGTGGCCACCCCCACGAGGCGGCCCACCTGGTCCACCACCGGGTAGAGGCGCTGGCCCCGCCCATCGTGGGCGCCGTGGAGGGAGAGCGCCAGTTCGTGAAGGCTCATGCGCGCGGGCAGGGCGGCCATGTTGGTGCGCATGACCTCCCGCACGAATAGGATCTCCAGGGGATCGACCGCGTACTCACGGCTCAGGTGATAGCCGCGCCGGCTCACCTTCTCGGTGAGGATGGAGCGGCGCAAGGTGAGTACGGTGAAGGCGTGGGCGACCACCGCGGCAAGAAGCAGGGGGAGGGCCACGTTGAGGTCGTGGGTGAGCTCGATCGCAAAGATGACGCCCGTGAGGGGGGAGCGCATGGTTCCGCCCAAGATGGCCCCCATACTCACCAGGGGCCAGAAGCCCGCCCCCTCCCCAGGCAGGAAGGCGGCCTCCAGCCCGCCGAGCGCCCCCCCCATCATGAGGAGGGGGGCCAGGACCCCGCCCGAAGTGCCCGAGCCCAACGATACCGCCCAGATCACCGACTTCACGAGCAGGACCCCCAGGATCACCTGCCGGGGCACGTCGCCCTGGAGAAGCCCGCCGATCGTCTCGTAGCCGACCCCCAGGGCCTGGGGGAAGATCAGGCCCCCCACCCCGATGGCGAGGCCTCCCAGCGCCGGCCACCACATCCAGTGGATCGGCAGGCGGGCAAACGCATCCTCGGCTGCGTATACGGCGAGGGTCAAGAGGACGGAGAGGACGCCGGCCAGCAAACCCACGAGTGCGCAGGCCAGCAGGCCCTCGGAGCCGATGAAGGTCGGGTGGGCTGGGGTGGGAAAGAGGGGGCCCTCGCCGAGGAGGCGGTGCCGGACCGCGGTCGCGATGGCAGTGGCCATGGCCACCGGGATCAGGCTGCGGGGCTTCCACTCGAAGAGAAGCAGCTCGACCGACAGCAGTACCGCCGCCAACGGGGAGGCAAAGGTGGCCGCCATCCCCGCGGCCGCTCCCGCGACCAGCAGCGTGCGCCGTTCCGTGCTGGTGAGGTGGAAGAGCTGAGCCACCATCGAGCCAAAGGCGCCTCCCGTCATGATGATGGGCCCCTCCGCTCCGAACGGCCCTCCAGATCCGATCGAGATTGCGGCGGAGAGAGGCTTCAGGAGCGCGACCTTGGGCTCCACCCTCCCGCCCTTGAGCAGGATGGCCTCGATGGCCTCGGGAATGCCGTGACCCCGGATGCGCTCGGAGCCGTAACGGGCCATCAGACCCACGACGAGCGCCCCCAGGACCGGCACCAAGATCACAAGGAGCCCCAGGTGGTGCCTCGCGGGGGAGACGAGGGCGACATCCCAGCGCTGGAAAAAGAAGATGTTGGTGAAGAGCCCGATCAAGCGGAGTAGGGCGAGGGCGACAAAGGCGCTCAGGGCGCCGATCCCAAGCGCGATGGCAGAGACGAGAAGGACCCGGGGCGTGGTCGTGAAGTCGCCCAGCCGCTCCCCTCCATCCTTCTTCATGTCCATGCTCAATATATATCGGAATACGATATGATGACAAGGGCCCCTCACCCCTTCCTTCCCCAAATCCGGGGTGGCCCCGCCTCCCCTATAATGGGCGGCGCAGGGTGGGAGGGCCGCGGAGAACCATGTTGACGAGGGCCCCCAAGGTGAGCCAGGCGGAGTACGAGGCCCTCGCCGGGTTCCGCTACGCCCTCCGCCAATTCCTCCGCTTCAGCGAAGAGGCCGGTCGCGTCGCAGGTTTGAAACCTCAGCAGTACCTGGCCCTCCTGACCCTCAGGGGTTTCCGGGGGGGCAAGGGACTCAACATCGGTGAACTGGCCGAACGTCTCCAGGTTCGGCACCACAGTGCCGTCGGCCTCGTTGACCGCCTCGCCTCTTTGGGACTGGTGAGACGGGAGGAGGGGCGAGACGACCGGAGGCGCGTCTACGTGAAGCTGACGCCGCGCGGAAACGCAAAGCTGCTTCGGGTCGCGATGGCGAACCGGGGCGAGCTGCAGCGGATCCGCTCGCGTTTTCAGTTGTTGCTTCGGATCTTGAAGACGGACATGCCCGCGAAGTAGTTCCAGGGCGGGAGCGACGCAAGCGGCGGCGACGCGCGTGTGGCCGTGCCCAGAAAGGGCTATCCTGTGTCCGTGGATTGGGTTTTTGTCCTCGGCGGCCGGCACGGCCGCGGAGCCTCCGCGGCCAAGCTCATCCGCCCCCGCCACGCGCCGGCTGTGCTTGCCCTTCTCTGTTCAACCGCCTGCGGCTCCAGCATAACGGCGCCGCCCACGAATTCCCTGCTCGATCCCTCCCAGCCGAGGTCCCCCAATCCGGCCGTGACCGTGTCCGCCGCCGGCGTGGATCCCCAGACGTTGCATCTTGATGCACCGGTGGGCGTAAAGGTCACGAATGAAGACCATGTGGCGCATAAGTTCGAGGCGGCGCTGGAGTTGGGCGACGGGGACTGCCCGGAGATGAACCAGTTGCCGACGCTGGAACCGGGGCAAAACGGCACGGTGACGATCACGCGGAGCGGAATCATCTGCGCCTTCCATGACGCCGGGGCACCCACGAACTTCGCCTTCAAGGGGTTGCTCGTCATCCACTAGCGGAACGGCAATGACAAGACGGATGGGAACAGACGGGCCATCTCGGGTGACGCCGAAAGGCAGAGCCCTCTTCGTGACCGTGCTGGGCATCGGGCTATTGAGTGCCGGATCCCCGGCGCTGCCTTGCGACTCCTCAAGTTGCTCTCTCCTCACCCGGGGCGATAACGGCTTGATCGCCAAGAAGAAACTTCGACTGGACCTGTCTTTCGGCTACACCGACCAAGGGCTGCTCTTGCGGGGGAGCCAGGAAGTCGACAGCGTCTTTCGGCCGCGTGTGGATCTTGAGCATCAGCTGATCTTTCCCGCCTTCCACCGGGACATCAACGGCTACGACCGGATAGTCCAGTTCGACGCGGTATACGGCCTCGCAAGCCGCTTCAATCTGGTGGCTTCCCTGCCCGTTGCCACCTGGCACGCGCACGAGGTCTCACACGGGAGTCTGCAGCAGGAGTACGGTACGACCGGCGTGGGGGATGTCCTCCTCGGTCTTCGCTCCGCCCTGGGCCTCCGAGGCATGGTCGGTGGTCTCTCCATCAAGTTCCCCACCGGGCCCTACCGGATCGGCGGGGAATTCGGCGGTGGAATACAGGATCCCACCCTCCAGCCGGGCACGGGCTCCGTGGACTTCGTGGCCTCGCTTCAATACTCTCTGCCTGCCGAGCTCATGCACCTCCGATGGTCCCTCGCCGGCTCGTACCAGGCGACCACCACCAACAGCCTGGACTACCGGTTCGGCAACCAGGCTATCGTGGTCGCCGGCGCGGCTCGCGCCCTTAGCAAGAGCCTTTCCGCCTCGCTGCAGGCAAAGCTCTTTCATGAGGATCGAAACCGGTACCTGGCCCAGGGTGTCCCCTCGACCGGGAGCACGTTTGTCTACCTGACGCCGGGCTTAAGGTTGAACGTGTCCCGCGAGGTCTCGCTTTACGGTTTTGTTCTCTTCGTCCCTTATCGCTACGTCAACGAGGGCCAGCTCGGTCCCCGGGTAGCCTTCCTGACCGGGCTGTCGAAGGCCTTCTGACGAGAGGCGTGATCCCGGAGGCTGCCCGTCCGTGAAACGCATCCTGGTTGTCCTGCACAGCGAGTCCGAGCCGCTCGGCGCGCTCGCTGAGCCCATCGGTGCCGCCGGGCTCAGGACCGACACCCGTCTCGCTCCTGACTCGCTTCCGGGCTCCCTCGGCGGCTACGGGGGGCTCATCGTGATGGGCGGTAGCATGGGCGTCTACGAGGCCGACCGCTTTCCTTTCCTTTCGCTGGAGATCGCGCTCCTGCGCGAGGCCCTGAACGCTCGGCTTCCGACCCTCGCCGTTTGCCTGGGCAGCCAGCTACTCGCTGCGGCCGGAGGCGCACGGGTCTACGCGGGGCCTGCGCCCGAGGTCGGATGGTGGCCGGTAATTCGCCTGGCCGAGGATCCGTGGCTTGCGGACTGGCCGTCGCGCTTCGCGCCCCTCCACTGGCACCGGGACACGTTTGACCTTCCCCAGGGCTCAGTCCAGCTTGCCTCCTCCGAGCTCTACCCACACCAGGCCTTCCGTCTGGGGAGCGCCTTGGGCCTCCAGTTCCATGTGGAGGCCACGGCGGCCATGGCGAGGGAGTGGATGAGGGAAGCGAGCGCGCCGGCGGATCAGCAAAGCCTAAGCGAAGAAGCGGCGTCGAGAATGGCCCCTTTGGTCGCGAAGCTGGGTCAGGCCTTCGCGCGCGAAGTGGTCGGTTGACCTAAAGCCCCGGTCTCGAGTCCACCCATCCAACTGCCGTCACCGGTGCGTCCATTCTGGAGGGCGTTTCTCGAGGAACGCGCGCAGACCTTCTTTCGCGTCGCGTGTCTTCATGACCTTCTTGAGGAAGAGGTGCTCCACTCTGGAGAGGCCATGCTCGAAGTTTTGGCCTTCAGCGAGGAGCACGGCCTGCTTGGCGAGGCGGAGGACGGGTCCGCTCTTTTCCCGAAGGCGCTCGACCGTCTCTTCCACAGTGGCCCCGAGCCGCTGGGGACGGACCACGCGGTCAACGAGGCCTATTTGCTCCGCCTCTCGCGCCCCCAGGGTTTCGCCGGAGAGCATGAGTTGCAACGTGCGGGCGCGGCCGATGCGGTGGGGGAAGTGCACGGCCGCCAGCGGAGGAAGGGATCCGAGCCTAATTTCGGGGAGGCCGAAGGTGGCGGTCTCGCTGGCTATTACCCAGTCCGCGAAGCCGGCCAGCTCGCAGCCGCCACCCAGCGCTGCCCCCTGCACGGCTGCGATCGTCGGGCAGCAGAGAGCTTGGAGACGGCGGAAGATCTCGTGAAATGCGTCCAACATCGCCGCCGCACGACCCGGAAAATGGTCCTCGACCGAAACTCCCGCACTGAAGGCCTTGCCCTCGGCGGAGAAAACGATCGCGCGCAGGCCCCCTTCCGGCCGGACCCCGCGCAGAGCCCGGTTCAGCTCCTGGATCATCTCCAGGTGCAGCACGTTCAGGGGCGGGCGGCGAAGGATGATGCGAGCCGCTACGCCGTCGTTCTCGATGGTCAAGAACTGGAAGCGTTGTTGCATGAGGGCCTCTTCAGAGCGGAGGGAACGGGGCCAAGGGTTGGCAAGGCAGCGAGGTTCTCAAGTTGCTGCCGCTCCTGTCGTCTGGCCCCGGCCGCGGTCCCGGTCGCTGGGTACGTCTCGGTACGACGTAGTACCGGACGGCTTAAGGTTTGGTCCGCACGACCAGGCGGACGCGGTTGCCGGGCGGATCGTACTCTACCTGGTCGACAAGGCGGTGCATGAGGAAGACGCCCCGCCCCGCCGGCTTCAGGATGTGGGAGGGATCAGTGGGGTCGGAGACATGCAGAACGTCAAACCCTTGGCCTGAGTCCTTGATCTCCACTACGGCCTGGCGGCGAGGTGTGACACGAACCGTGATCCCTACCTGGGACCCCGGCCGCAGCCGGTTTCCGTGGACGGCAGCGTTGGATAGGGCCTCGGCAACCGCGACCGCGAGGTCGAGCCGCTGGTCATGGCTCAAGCCCGCGCCCCTCACCGCCTTCACAATACGCTCGACGGCAGGGGCAATCGCATTGCGACGGCTAGACATTCTGAAGCGACGGATGAGGCTGGATCGGGTTGCTCCCTTGGCCCGGCGATGCGGGGGTAGGGTTCGGCTGAGCTTCTTAGGAGGGCGCGCCATCGGTTGGGCCACGACGATTGTAGCCGCCCTTGCCCTGCTAGACTAGGTCGCCCTGAGGAAGCGATTCGGGTCTGGTGACTCGCGCGGCCTTCAAAGCCGTTCGGCTCCGGGCTGACCCCCGGAGCGGTGGGTTCGATTCCCACCCGCTTCCGCCAAGCTCTCCGCGCAACCTGCTGACTCAACGAGTGCGACGGCGAAGCGTTCGTAGCTCTCACCCCTCTTGGTGTGCTTTCGGTGCGGGTTCTACTTGTGACCTGGCAGCTTGCTTCGTCGCAGCAAATAGCCTTACTCAGCAGTACTCTGGCAATACTCTCTACCCGCCCCCAGCCGCTGGCCAGAATCGTTGAAGAATAGTCGGGCACAAGGGTAGGGTACGCAGAACCCGCTCTTCACCCCGCTCTCTTTCAAGTGTGCGAGTTCGCCTTTGACCACCCCCAGAAAACCACCTGTGTCTTCTGTCGGAAACTCTCGGTAATGCGCGGGTACCGGGCAGCTCGTTCCCGGCAGCGGAGCTGCCTGAGGGACGAATAGGTCGTCCCAGTGCCCAAGGAGAAAATAGCTGGCTCGGGTATTCTCCATAATGGCCTGTGGTGCTCCACGAACGTAACGGGCACCACCCACGCACAGGATGGCCACGTCGACCGACTTCCCATCTATGAGTCCGCGAGGAATGGACCCGCGTGGGTTTCGCGCCTGGGAGTCCTGAAAATACACGCGGAAGACCGGCTTGCTGTCGGAGCCCAAGAAATCAATCAGGTAAGCAAAGACGGGCCCCATCACCCACTCCGCAGCGGTCTCCGGCAATTCGGTTAGGTCGTGGTCGAGCGTCCCTCGCCATGGCGTGTATTTCTCGCCTTTGACTGGAGCTGGCAGCCGCAGTGGAATCAACCCAAACAGTTTGACTTGTGACAGAACGCGCGGATTGAACACCGGCGAGTGCTCGGATTCGATCGCGAGGAACCGCATGTTTGTCCTTTGCCCAGAGGCATTCTTCACTGCGGTCCATTGGACCGAGCCTTGAGGGGCCGGCGTCCAACGGTATGCGACAGGGTCGACTACCTGCACTCGGTCCGGTGTGTCGTAAAGGCTTTTCGCTCCGGAGCTCGAAACACCGCGATCCCCCATGAGGATGTGCTTCGTTGTCGCGCTTCCGTAGATCGTCGCGTTTGAAGCGTAGCGGTCCGCTATATAGGGCACGTCCATGAGATGGTCATAGTGCGAGTGACCCACAAAGATCGCGCTCACCTTGGTTACGTCCGGGAGAAGTGCGTCGATTAAAAGGGTATCGGTGTGGATCTTCTGTGAACCAACTTCGAGGAGGTACGGATTGGAGTACATTGGCCCGGTTATAAAGCTGTCCTCACCTCGCCGAACGAGAAACCCATCCACACCCAAAAACTGAATCTCAACCGTTGCTTGCTTGCAATCCGGGTTCGGGGGAACCGTCGTTTGCTCACAACCGAGCTGAGGCGGGTAGTCTTTGAGGACAAACGGATTCAGAGCGCACGAACAAAGAGCCAGCAACACGGCAATGACTAGCGCACACTTGATCATAGGGCTCCTCCCTCGAAGTACTCGATCGGAGGGCTTCTTCTACTTTGCCCGAAAGAAAGGAGCCCCTTGCCGCTTCTCGCGATTCGCCACCGTGAGACCCCGCTGCTCCGAGCACTGTTGCAAAGGAAGCGCCGTACCACAATGGGCCCCTGGCCGCGATCGTCCGAGTAGCGCTAATTTCCGGGTCGCGCCTGGGGCTGCCCCGCCAGGAGCGCGGTAACGGAAGCAGGGAGCTTGTCCGCGTTCGCGAGCAGAAGCGACATCTGCCATATCTGCGTCTGGGTGAGGCTGTTGTCAAAGCCCGGCATTCCGGTCAGGCGGATGCCGTTCGCAATCTTCCAATAGGTCTCGCCCGGCGGATCGTCCGTCACGCCATTGCCGTGGAAGAACTGGGGGGGCTTCGGGAACTCACCGCGCGCGATCGCAGTCACTGTCTTGCTCGGAAGGCCATGGCACACGGCACAGTGCTCAAGATACAGATGAGCGCCCGCGAGGTGATTGGCTTCGCTCGCGTCGATGGGCACCGCCTTCGGCATCTCTCTCTTGATCCGCGCGTGAAGCGCCCTCGTCGCCAGCGTCTCCTCAAAGGGCATCGGCGCCGCCCCGGTCGCAACGGGGGCAAAGCCTCCCGCGAAGTAAACGAAGACGGCGGCGGCCGTGGCCGCGAGCGTCACGAGAACACCGAGCAGAAACGCCGCCCTCACTGGGCCTCCTTTACGGCGCTGCCGAGCACCTGCCTTCGAGATCCTCGGTGCCCAGGAGCATCCGCGTCGAGGTGACCTGGACCTCGTAGAGGACCGTCGGCCACCCGCCGGATGCGGCTCTCGCGCGCCAGGATCCGTGGGAGCCCTGGGCGGGAGACCGCCCAGGGCAGCCCGGCAGCCCGTATATTATAAGCGCTGCTCGACAATGGTGCTTTAAACGCGGGGAAGGCCTACTCGCGATCCAGAACTCCTTCACGGGTGCTGGGTGATGGTAGGAAACCTCGGGCGGTTCATGCCGTTCGAGGTGACCCTGGCTCTTCTATTTAGCTACGGACCACCAGCGCCCAAGCCGGGTAGTTGCGCCGGTTCGGCGCTCTCATCTTCACGTCAATTCTCCCGGATCTTCACCGAGACCGCCTGCATGGCGCTAATCAGGTTCGCCTCGCGTGCTCTCTCCGCGGGCGAGGCCTCGGAGCCGCTCCCGTGCGGGCCGGCCTTGATCGACCGGTCGAGCTCCGGCAGCGCGGCGCGCGCGGCGGACCCCATCTTGCCGAGGCCGGCGACGATCGTCTCGCGCACCGCGATGGCGGTGTCCTTGTGACCCAGCGCGGAGGCAAGGTAGGGTACTGCAGGCCGGCCGAAACCGAGCAGTCGCTGCGCGGCGAGCGCCTGCTCGCCGGCGTTCTTCTCGTCGAGCTGGAGGACGAGCTCGTTGAGTTCGTCCGCCGTCTTCAGCGTCGCCGCCCCCGCATTCGCCGGGCCCAGGAGCGCGTTGCGGAGCGGGCCAACGTCCACGCCCGCCTTCGCCGCCAGGCCCGCGAAGAAGCGGGCCTTGTAGTCGTCGCGAGCGCGGAAGTAGCACCACGAAGTGCCCAGCAGGGCCTCGCCGTCGAGCCGGGGGTTGACCTGCGACACGCGCTCGTAGGCGGTGATCGCGCGCGCCCACTGTCCACCCGCGCGATAGCTGAGGGCCACGCCCAGGGCCGCCTTGGCGTTCTTCGGCTCGAGCTTCAGCGCCTTTTCGTAGGCGGCCACGGCCTCGGTGACGCGGGGTGGCCGGAAGTGGCGGTAGATCCAGCCGAGGTTGATGAACGCCCCCGCGTCCTGACCGTCCGGCCGTCCGGTGACCTTCAGCAGAACGGCCAGGCCGTCGTCAAGTCGATCGTCGTAACCGAGGAACAGCCCGTAGTTCGACAGATAGGTGAGGTTCTCGGGCTCGAGCGCGACCGCCCGGCCGTAGGCGTTAGCGGCGAGTTTGAGCTCGCCGACGTGGTAGGCGGCCGTGCCGAGCGCCGCTTGCGCCTCGGCCACGCCCGGCATGGCGGCGGTGACCACGTCGAGCGCTGCTTTTGCGCCTCGCCAGTCTTCCTTACGCAGGAGGAGCCGGCCGAGCAGCCATTGCGCCTCTCCCGAGGACTTGAGGTCGTCGGACAGCACGCGCAGGCCGGCAAAGGCGGCAGTCGCGTCGCCCTGCCGAAGGAGAAGCGCCAGGGCCGCGACCGGCGGCGCGGCCCAGGTTGGGTCGAGGCCCGCGGCCTTGGCGTAAGCGCCCGCGGCATCCGCGAGCTGCCCGCGGCTCTCGAAGACGCGTCCCACGGTGAACTCGACCACTGGGTTCTTCGGCTCGAGGAAGGCGGCCTGTTGGACCGCGGCCATGGCTTCGCTCGCCGTGTCGAGCGGATCCTTGGCCAGCTGGGCCAGGGCCAGCGCGGCTAGGGCTTCCCCGGAATGCGCGTCCGCCTGGACGGCCGCGCGAGCCGCCTCGAGGGCCGGGGTGGCCTTTCCCTGAGCGGCGAGGGCAACTGCGAGCCTTGCTCCGGCGCCCGAGCGTGCGTCGAACGATAAGGCGCGCTGGAATGCGGCCTCGGCGTCGGGGAAGATCCGTGCCGCTAGCAGGGCGTCGCCGCGTGCGATCTGGGCGGCGGCGGACGACGGGGCCGCTTGTGCGGCCCGCTCAGCCGTCTCGCGGGCGGCGGGATCGCCGAGGCGAGCCTGGGCGCCGGCCAGGGCGGCCAGGCTGTCCATCATGGCCTCGGCTTCGACTGCCTCTCGGCCGAGGGTGAGGGAGTCCGCTGCGGTCCCGCCCCGCAACGCGAGAGCGGACCGGGCGGCAAGGACGCGCGCCCGCACGTTCGGCGGCGCGTCCGAGGCCAGGGCATCGCCGAGCGCCCTGCTGGCCTCATCCAGCTTGCCCAGCCTCAGGAACAGACGCGCGAGCGCAAGCTTCGGTTCCGGGTCGCGAGGTGCCTGCGTGGCTGCCTTCTGCAGGATCTTGATGGCTTCGTCCTCCTTGCCCCTGGCGAACTGGGCTTCGGCCTTGGCGATCACGTCGTTGAGCTTCTTGTCGCCCCACGCGAACGAGACGACGGACACGCACAACGTCGGTACCGCCAGGATAGGGAAGATCCGCATCTTCACCTCCGAGACAGAGTGTACACACTTGGCGGTCGGCGCGGTCGTTGTGGGCTTGCGACGCGCGGTGTTTGCTGGTGCATGGCCTGCAGATGGAGAACGGCTCCGGCTTGATGAGTTCGCTGCGAGAGCGAATGCGATGACCACGGTGCGCGACCCAGGGTCCGGCGCCGGACCGCTTCAGGCGGGGGGGGAGGACCTGAGCGCCGGGGCGGTACGCACCCACTTGGTGTACGGGTTCTGTAGGGGTTCGTAGTGCGAAGCGGTGTCACGTGGTGCAGGCGCACGAGGGTTAACGCCCTGACTCTTGTGTCTCGCGTGACTTAGTGTCGTCGGGTGTGACGAGTTCAGGTGCCTTCGATTCCCACCCGCTTTCCGCCAGGCTCTCCGCGCAGCTCGCTGCCTCGACTGCGACGAAGGAGTACCCGCCTCTAACCGCTGCCGGTGCGGCGTCGGGAGTCGAGGAGGGCGGCGTCGACCCGAGGGTGGGCTAGTTGATCGGGGTGAACGCGGGGCCCCCGAAGCCGGTGGAAATGTCGGTGCCCGTTGAGGAGAGCCGGATGAACCACAGACCGGAGGGGGGGTGGTAGACCGCGATGTCCGTCTTGCCGTCCCCGTCGTAGTCCCCTGGCACGGGGATGTAGCCAGTCGCACCGTAACCGATCGTGGCCACCGTCCCCGTGGAGGAGTACTTGATGAACCACAGGCCGCTCGCGGCATGGAACACGGCCAGGTCGTTCTTGCCGTCGCCGTCGAAGTCACCCCGCACCGGCGTGTAGCCCGTTCCTCCGAACCCAGTGGTCGAGTCAGTGCCGGTCGAGGAGGAGCGAATGAACCACAGCCCGGTCGGAGGATGGTAGACGGCGATATCGGTCTTCCCGTCCCCGTCATAGTCGCCGGGCACCGGGATGTAGCCGGAGCCCCCATAACCTAGCGAGATTACGGCTCCCGTGGAGGAGTACTTTATGAACCACAGGCCGGTGGCATCGTGGAACACAGCCAGGTCCGTCTTGGCGTCGCCGTCGAAGTCGCCCCGCACCGGCGCGTAGCCCGTTCCCCCGAACCCGGTGGAGGTGTCAGTGCCGGTCGAGGAGGAGCGGATGAACCAGAGCCCAGAGGGGGGATGGTACACAGCGAGGTCGGTCTTCCCGTCCCCGTCGTAGTCGGCGGGTACGGGGACGTATCCGGAGCCGCCGTAGCCCACGGTGGTTACGGTGCCGGTCGAGGAGCTCTTGATGTACCAGAGGCCGTCGGCACCGTGGAAGACGGTCAGATCCGACTTACCGTCCCCGTCGAAGTCAACCGGCCGCTCGTTCTTGAGCAGGGCGTCGGTGTCAGTGGCCGTGTTGTTCAAGGGGTTGGGGTCGGTCACCCCGCCGGGGGGCCCCACCGTGGCCATGTTGGTCAGGGTTCCCCGAGCCGCTCGGTCGATGGTCGCACTGAGCGTGTAGGTCACGCTCGCCCCATTTGCCAAGTTCACAACGTCGTTGATGTTCCCGGTCCCGCTCCCCGTGCAAATCCCGCCCGAGGCCCCGACACAGGTCCAGGTCCCCCCGGAGAGGGCTACCGGGAGGGTGTCCGTGACGGTGGCCCCGTTGGCCGTGCTGGGGCCGGCGTTGGTGGCCACGATGGTGTAGGTGAGACGCGTGCCTGGCACGGCCGTAGTCCGGCCATCGGTCTTGGTGATGGAGAGATCCGCCTGGGGGGTGAGGGTGTCGGTGTCGGTGGCCGCGTTGTTTCCGGGGTTGGGGTCGGTCACTCCCGCCGGGGCCGCCACCGTGACCGTGTTGCTCAGGCTCCCCGTGGCCGCCGGGTCGATGGTGCCGGTCAGGGTGTAGGTCACGTGACTCCCCGGGGGCAAGTTCACGAGGTCATTGATGTTTCCCGCCCCGCCCGCAGTGCACGTCCCCCCCGAAGCCCCCGCGCAGGTCCAGGTCGCCAGCGTGAGGGCGGCCGGGAGGGTGTCGCTGACCGCGGCCCCGTTCGCGGTGCTGGGGCCGGCGTTAGCCGCCACGATCGTGTAAATGATGCTCGTGCCGGGCACGGCCGTGGTCAAACCGTCGGTCTTGTTAACGGAGAGGTCGGCCTGGGGCGTGAGTGTGTCCACGTCGGTGGCCGAGTTGTTGCCGGGGTTGGGGTCGAGCACCCCGGGCGGGGGCGTGACCGTGGCCGTGTTGACGAGGGTCCCCATGGCCGCCGGGTTCACCGTCCCGCTCACGGTGTAGGTGACGCTCGCCCCATTGGGCAGGTTCACGAGGTCGCTGATGTTGCCGGCCCCGCTCGCAGTACAGGTCCCACCGGAGGCCCCGGCGCAGGTCCAGGCCCCCCCCAGGAGGGCGGCGGGCAGAGTGTCCGTGACCGTCACCCCGGTCACGGGGTCGGGGCCGGCGTTGGCGGCCACGATCGTGTAGGTGAGGGGATTGCCGGGCACGGCCGTGGTCTGGCCGTCGGTTTTGGTGATGGAGAGATCGGCGGTCGCGGCCGGAGGTGGGATGATCTCCCAGAGGCCACGACCGTGAGTGGCGACGCGGAGTACCCGCGTCGCCGGGTTGGTGTCGCTGTTGAAGGTCAGCTCGAAGACGGGCACGCGGGGGAGCGCCGAGCCAAGAGGGTTCCAGCTCCCGCCCCCATCGGCCGAGTAGTACACCCCGATGTCGGTGCCGGCGAAGATGTGGTTGGAGTTGAAAGGGTCGATAGCCAGCCCGTTAACGGGCACGTCGGGAATGCTGGTGAGGCCGCCGCCGGAGGCGCTGCTCCAGGTCGTCGCCGCGCCCGCGGTCAGGTTGGTCGTCTTGTAGACGTGCCCGGTAGCATTGCCCCAGTACCCACCGAGCGACACATAGGCCGTGTTTCCGCTGGCATCGTTGGGATCGAAGACCGCTCGCAGGACCTGTTTTAGTGGAGTCGGCAAGTTTGTGGTCACGTCGGTCAGCGTGCTCGAGCCGGTGGTGGTAGCCCAGACGTGGCCGTTTACCACCCCAGTGGTGACGTTAAGGCCCAGGCCTACGATCCGGAAGCTGTCGTTCTTGCGGGAGATGGCGATGGTGTCGATGGGAACGTTGGCGGTTATCGGCCCCTGGCTCACCAGTGTGGCCGTGTCCCCACGATTGGTCGAACGATAGAGACGGTCCGAGCCGAAGTAAACTGTGTTGGGGTTCCCCGGGCCAAGCTCCACAGGCGCGTAGAAGTTCACGTTGTCGCCGAGGCTGATGCCGTTGAAGGTGTCGGTGCTGCCATCGCAATGAACGGTCGCATCAACGCCGCCGGAATACTGCCCCTTGAACGACCATCCGCCGTCGGTTGCGCAGCTGGTCGTGTTCACACGTGCGTAGCCCAGCAGCTGGTTGGTCGCATTGAAATAGGTGTGGTACATGGTCACGGTGGAGGTGGAAGCCGAGCTCTGGTCGATGCGGGCGTAGCCGCCATCCCCGAAGTCGATACGGTTCCAGGCCGCGGCCGTGGTGTACATGTTGGTGCCGTTGTCCTGGGTGCCGCCGATCGAGTACTTGGGGTCCGCAGAGTGGGTGGACACACTCTGAAACTGCGTGGCGCTCAAGGGACTGCTGTTGAGGCTCACCCAGGAGGCCCCCCCGTCGGTCGACTTGAAGATGCCCCCGTCGTTGCCGTGATAGACCACGCTGGGGTTGCCGGGATCGACCTTTATGAAATGGGTGTCCGCGTGGAGGCCGGTGGCGGAATCCGTGAAGGTGGCCCCCCCATCGGTCGACTTGGCGTGGAGACGGGCGCAGGGGGGAGTGGTTCCTCCCGTGATGTTTCCACCGAGCCAGAGGAGGTCGTCCGTCACGGCCGCGCTGGGGCCCGGCCTTACGTCCAGGCCAAAATTGTAGAAGCACTGGCTGCCGCAGAAACCGCCCCCGCCCGCGAGCTTGGCCGACCAGGTGAGACCCCCGTCGATCGAGACTCTAAGGGCGCCCGCGTTTCCAGCGACGTTGCAGCCCGTCCCCGTCACGGACTCGCCGGCCGCGGAATAGATGACCAGGTTCGGGGTGGAGGCCTGCTTGTAGCCGGCGAAGACTCCCCGCACGGTTCCCGAACCGGGCGCCGTGGTGCCCTGAACAAGACTGAAGGTGGGGGTGGCAGCCAGGGCGTTGCTGGAGCGGTAGATGCCCCCGTCGCTGGGGTTGGCCGTGCCCTGGATCCAGACCCCGAGCTGATTGGGATCCGCGGGGTCAGGGAAGATGAGATCGGAAACGTTCCGGTTTCCGGTGTTCGGGGTGTCGAAGCCACTGCCGGCGGTGGTGACGGCCAGCTTGACGACCGTGACCGAGGCAGGCACTCCCGTGGCGTTGCCCAGGCGGTAAAGGCCCCGCATGCCCAGGGGGGGGATGCTGCCGCCCAAAGCAACGTCGCCCCCTTCACCGATCACCCCCCCTGCCGTGCCCACGAACAGGGTGGCGGGGTCCGTGGGGTGAACGAGGATCCGGCTGACGGACCGACCGTTAAAGACAGGGTTGCTTATGGGCGTGGTGCCGTCGCCGGCGGTGTAGTTCCGGACGGGGTTGATCGGCCCCACGAGGGTCGCCGTCGTGGGAGCGGCGTCGATGCGGTAGAGGCCCACCCCGGCAAAGCTGTCTAGCGAGCCGTTCGCCTCCCCCGTGCCAACGTAGAGGATCGTAGGGTCGGAGGGAGCGAGAGCCAAGGCGCCAATGGCGAGGGACTGAGCGCTATCAAAGATGGGGGTCCAGTTCGTCCCTCCGTCGAGGGACCGCCATACGCCTCCGAAAGCGGTGCCGAGATAAATCCGGTTGGTATTGGTGGGATCGATCTCGAGGGCGGTCATGCGGCCGGTCACGGGGTTCGACACGCCCTCGGTCTGCCCGTTGGGGATGGGTGCGGGGCCGATCGCGGTCCAGGTCGTGGTGCTGGCCAGAGGAAGGGTGGTGGGACGGGCGGTCACGCTGAACTTGGGCTGGCGCTCCAAAAACTCGAGCGCTCTTTGGCGCGGGTTGTAGGGGAGCAGCTTCGCGTCGTCGAACCCCCGCAGCATCCCGATGAAGGCATCGCGGAGGCGTAGGTAGGTCTCCTTGTCGATGTCGCGGAGGAAGGGCGGAATGTCGGGATCTTCGTCGGACCCCAAGCCCGGAGACGTGGGGCCTGACGGCGCAGGGCTGGGCGTCGCGGCCCGCACTTCGAAGGGCCCCGCGAGGGCAAGAGAGCAGACGAGACCAACGGCCAGCAACGGCGAGGCGGGGTTTCGTCGGGGAGTCGTCGGGTTAGCGCGTCGTCCCATCACGCCGTCCACCCGCGGACGATTAAAGACCTAAAGCGATCGGAGGGAGGAGTCAGGTTATAGCCTAAGGCGGGCGAGAATGTCAACAGCCTTCAAGTCACAGCTTTCAAGTCCCTCCTCGAGAACGGGGGGGGCGGGCGGTTCCGTTACTTTCCCGCTACTTCGGGTTTCGAAGGGGCGTCCGGCTTGGTCTAGACGGTCGTCAGCAGTGCCATCGGCGGGCTCGGGCTCGTGAGACCCACCCGGCGGCCACCGCCGCGGTGCTCTGCGCGGTCTAGATCGGTCTCCACCACCGTGATCGCGTCGTACCGGGCGAGTATCCTCCGATCGCTCACCGGTTGGCTTCTGCAGAAGCGCGACGAGACAACTCGTGTCCTCCAGCCAAGGCATGCTCTGCGGCTCGAAAAGCGAGCGCCATGACCGTCGCCTGGGGATTGATCCCGGGCGCTTCCGGAAGCTGGCTGGCGTCGCCCACGATGACATTCTCGTGGCCATGAAGGCGGCCGAAGGAGTCAGTTGCCGAGCGCCTATCGTCACCTCCCAGCGGGCACGAGCTGGACAGGTGGACCGTCATTAGACTGGTTCGATTTTGCGGTAGCCCCCTGACATTGAATTCGTCGCACTCCTCGGGCCGGCGCCACCCGGCGTGGCCGCGTATGCTGGGATAGACGACGGTGGCGCCACTCGCGAACATGGCGCGACCGATACGGGCAAGCCCCTTTGCGAGGTTTTCCCAATCAAGGGGCGCCAGCCTGTAGCTAACGACTGGTTCGACCGCCCCCGGCAGCGTCCTGATGCGGCCCACGCCCTGACCCCGAACGATAGCGTAATACGCCCCCGCCCGGTCCATCGCCGCAACCAGATCCTTCCGATGTTGCCAGTAATCCGACAACATCATGCCAAAGAATCCGGGCGTCACAATCGACCCACCCAGTCGCTGATCCGGCATGAACTCGCTGATCGCATACAGGGGAAACCGGCTGTCAGACGCCCCGACCCGCTTGTCGAAGAGCGCCACGCATTTCAGGGTCGGGTGCATCCTCAGGGTATCGCCCACGTGGCGCTTGAGCCCGCTCCGCCGAAGGATTGCCGGAGTGTGGATGGCCCCCGCGCAGAGGAACACGAGTCGAGGTCGTAAAGTGGCTCGGTGGCGCCGCCCGTCCGCGCCCATTCCGATCGCCTCGACCGCGATCGCCCGGCGACCGCGCACGACCAGATGGGTCGCGCGGCACTCCGCGAAGAGGCGCATACCCCGCGCCAGGGCCTCCGGGAGTAGTGTGTTGCTCATCGATTGCTTGGCGCCGGTGGGGCAGCCATGTGCACACATGTTTGTGCCGACGCAATGCCGCTGGCCGCGCTCGAGGGGGGTGGCACGCCACCCCAACTTCCTTCCGGCCTCATGCAGGATCTCGGAAGCGCGACCGAGCGGACCCCGGGTCAGAGAAGAGTTAACGACTCTCGCCGCGCGATCGAGGTGCGGTGCCAGCGCTGCCGCGCCGAAATCGGCGATGCGATAGTCCTGGGCCCAGCGCTCAAGCAGCTCGTCCGGCGTCCGCTGAAACACCGCGGCATTAATCTCCGTGCTCCCGCCAACGCAGCGACCCTCGGCATAGGCCACCGGCGTCGGCCCGAGTGCCGCGGTGAGCCCGCTGCAGCGCCACTGACGCAGCAGCGCGGTGGTGAGGCGGGCCGGCTTTTGCTCGGTAGGCACGAAAGGGCCTTCCTCAAGCATGATGACGTCGAGACCGGCCTCCGCGCACACTGCGGCAACACACGCTCCGCCGGCACCGGAGCCGATGACGACGACATCGCAAGCGGTCTCGACCGGTCCATCAAGCCGATAAGACGGGCTCATCGAATCCCTGCGTCCAGTCCTCGGCGTAGCTCTCGAAAGCGGGTCTGACGCTCCTCGCTGGACTCGATCCCCATTAGAGCCATCACGATTGGATGGTCGTAGAAGGCGAGCATGGCTAGCGAGCGGTAGAGCCGGACCAGACCCGGAGCAGGATTCGGCATGCGTTCAAAGAGCTCGATTGCACGCTCTCCCATGTCGTGGGTGATGGCGCGGAGACGCGTGAGGCCAAGGTAGATTGAGAGCCAGGCGGTTAGGCACAGCGTGAGAACGTTAACGCCAATGCGCAAATGCCAAGGCGCCATGGCGAGTGCCTGCTGCACGAAGTCGGTGACGTCGGAGAGAACTCGCGCGCGGGCGGCACGGTCGAGCTCGGGCCGTCGCGGAAGCAGAGTCTCGACAAGGGAGCGCGATACCATGCGCGCTAGCGTAGTCGCCTTTGTGCGGAGCTTTGTTGAGGGTAACTGGTCTTCATGACATCGCCTTCAGGAAGCAAAGGGTGCGTTGCTCGGTGGACTTTGATGAATCGACGAATCGACCGGCCGGCCTTCCTGCTCCGCCTGGGCTGCCCAGCCCGCAGTAGGCGCTGATCGGTGGCTCCGCTCCACCGGGGAGGCCAGCCCAGTGCCCCGCCACGGATCTGGAATCGATTCCGGCGGCTTCTCGCAAATCGAGCAATGAAACGGGCTACCCAGTGACCGAGCAGCACAGCCCCACGGCCGCGCCCTGTGCCGCAAAGCGCGTGAACTCGGTGCCGGCAACGCCCGAACCGTCCGTGATGGCGTGCACGTTGAGCCAGGTAACCCCGCTCGTGACTGAGGGGCCGCCGTTCGCGGCCCCGCCCGCCCGTCCCCGGTGGACGCGCCCGCGGAGGGTGCGCGCCTCGAGTGGCTCGCCCCCCGAGGGGTCGGGTCGACGTGAATCTTAGTCGAGTCTCTCGCCCGACGCATCCGGAAGGACGGCAGGAGCTGCCGGCGGACTCGGGATGTGAATGGCATCCGGCGCTGGAAGTCCATTGGCCTCTCGTGGAGTGCGGCCCGAGGGGCTGCATTGGTGCCGACTAGCCTCAACCAGAGGGTTGAGGGAGGTGCGGCCATCCCCGCCCCTGGCTGCAGGTGTTGAGGGGACTGATTCCTTTTTGGGGGGATCATCCTCGGGGGCGAAGTACCTCAATTGCAGCCGCACCGAGGATCTTGCCGGTTCACGGGGTCACTCGGTCGGAAACGGCGAGGGGACTCGACGCGCTGAAAGCCCGCGTTTCCAAGTTCACCCATGAGATGCGAAGATCGGGTGCCGACACTCCTCGCCACCCGTTCCAGAACCGGATCTCTGCCACCTGCCCCTGTTCGGGGAGTGCCCCGCTGAGCAGGGCCTCCAGGCTAGCTGCATTGTGGGGAAGCGGGCTGATCCACAGCCCGCTGGCAGCCTGGTCCGGAATGAAGCGGCAGTGAATCATCCGCCGGGCTCTGAATCGAACGTCAATGGACATCTCCTCCTCCCGAAAGAGCAAACGCCGGAGCTGAGCGGATGGGGGACGTCGAAGGCCAATCTCAGCGAGTATGACGCCGGGCCGGTCGGGGACCGGGGTCCAGGCCCCCCACGGGACCGTGAGCGTCGCGATCTGCCGTCTTGACAGGAAGCGCGGTTCCGCCCTTGGTGCAAGCAGGAACACACTCCCGGCGCTCACCAACTCGTAGTGGTTCAATATGGACACCAGGGTGAGCGGCTCGTCCCAAAAGAGGTGTCGGCCATCGATGCTGGCGACGCCGGCTGCGCCCGGTGTGCGGAGAAGCTCGCCCGGGGTCTTGTGCCACAGCAACCGCTGCGGTCGGCGCGGGGAGTCGAAGAATGACGCGTTCAGCCGATCGAGCGCTGGGTTGTAGGTTTGAAAGGAGGTCGGAAACGGGCGGTTCGCCCAATTCAGATGATTGGCGGCCACATAGCTAGCTTCCCAGGGGTACACGTCTACCGTGGAATCTGCGAGAACCGCGCGTTCAGCCGTAGGTAGCACGAGCGGCTCGAGCGCTCTTATCGAAAGCTGGGCAAGATGGGCACGATGATGCTGCAGTTGAACCAGGGCTTCCAAGCCCGCGACCCCCGGCAGGCCGAGGGGTTGGGTCAGCGCTCTTACCAAGGTCTGCACCGGAGGGCCGTCGTCGACAGGAGAGTGAAGCCAAGCCACAAGCAAAGACACAACAGCCCCGGCGAGGATGGGCGAAGCACGCCACCTACGCTCCGCGGTCAGTGAATCGGTGATGAGCACAGCTACGATGACAAGCCCGAAAAGGACGAGGACTCTCGCGTGTACGTCTTGGCGAACCACGGAATGCTTCCAGGTCACCAGCAGTGGGAAGCTGCACCCGGCGAGCGAGAGACATGCCCGGCCGTGCCTCTGAAAGACGGCCCACGCGGCCAGAAGCAGGAAGAAGACGAGGAAGCTCCCGGCCGCCACCTCCCAACCTTCCAGGGCGAGGCTCATGGCCGAGGAATAGCCTGAAGCAATCGCCCTACTCACAACGAGATGAGTCGCCAGACCGCGAGTAGTGCCATATCGCGCCGCCCAGGGAACCAGCAGGCCAGCGGAAAAAAACCCACTGACTAACAGCAGACGAGAGATAACTGCTGAGGCCCGTCGCTGGAGCAGACAGCCTAGGCCAACCGCCAAGAGGGCGCCCACGCCAAGCGAGACCCTCATGAGGAGAAAGAAGCCCGCCAGGACACTGGCCAAGGCAGACGCGAAGAGGCCCACTCGGCCTTGGCCATGAACACCCAAGAGGAAGAGCAGCAGAAACAAGGCGAACCAGCGGTACTCGTCCCAAAAGGCAAGGTGCACGACGTAGGTCAGGGACAGGCCCATCAGGACGCGCCCGACCCTCCCCAACCCCGGCGCCGACCACACATAGGTTCCCGCCGCGACCCCTAGCCCAGCGGCGAGAACCATCTGGGTTAGGAACCAGTACGGCGCAATGTCGCCAAGATCCACGGGCTGCAGGACCCAGCCGTATGGCCCGCGAGTGGAAATGAACTCTTGTCCCCAACGCTGGCCTCGCACAGCTGCGTAGTTGGCAGCAAACGCGCAAGAAGGATCAAGCCCGGGCTGCGCGGGAGAGACTCCGGGCCGGAACCCTAACAGAACGCTGGCAACGACGGTCACCATGAGGAGCAACCCCCCCCCCGCGTTCCGGGCTGGGTCCGCGCGGGCAAGCCCTGCGTGGGGAGTCTCTACGGGTGATATTGCCTTTGGTGACACTGGTTTGCCGCGCACAGAGGATAGCGTGTCCGGAGGCTATGCAAAAGAACAAGCAGTTGCGGTACTCGGCTCAACGTGGCCGTCACTGCCGACGCGCCCCCGCTCCCCGACGCCCTCTCGGTCCGGCCGAGCGGCGTGAGTACCGCCAGCACCTCCTCCGCCCCTCCGAGGTGATCGCCGCCTAGGCCTGATCGGGGAGGGACCATTCGAGGCGATCAAGGTAGACCCGATTCTTGAGACGGGGCGACCGTGGCTTCCGGACTGAGCCCCCCAGCCGTCGAATTCGCGTTGGGCCCGGGGATGTGAGATACTGACGGTGCTTCGCGCTCCATCAGGGAGCCGCGCGGACGGCGGCCTCCCGGCACTCCCCCGTTCTTCAAACCCAATGGCCGGTCATGTCGAAAGGTCTTACTCCCTTGCCCTTTGCGCAACTCCGTCTCCACGACAACTTGGTGCGTGGCGTCCGCACGCTCGGCTTTCCGCGTCCCACACCGATCCAGCAGGAGGCCATTCCGCCGGCCCTCGAGGGTCGCGATGTTCTCGCCTGCGCCACCACCGGGAGCGGTAAGACGGCGGCCTTCCTCCTGCCCATCCTCCACAGCCTCTCGGGCAAGCCGCGGGGAACGACTCGGGCCCTAGTTCTGACCCCCACGCGAGAGCTGGCCCAGCAGATCGCCGACCATGCCAAGGCCCTAGCCGTGCACACGCCTTTCTCGGCGGCCGCCATCTACGGCGGCGTTGGCATGGGCCCCCAGGAGCATGCCTTCCGCAGGGGCGTCGACATCATCGTCGCTACCCCGGGCCGGTTGCTCGATCACTTCCGCTTCCCGTATGCCCGCCTCCAGGGCCTGGAGACGCTAGTCCTCGACGAGGCCGACCGCATGCTCGACATGGGCTTCATTCCCGACATCAAGCGGATCTTGAAGCACATCCCGGCCAAGCGGCAGACGCTCTTGTTCTCGGCCACCCTGCCTCCGCAGATCGTGACCCTGGCCCGGGAGTTGCTTCGGGACCCGGCCACCATCAGCCTCGAGCGCAAGGTGACCCCGGCGGTGGGCATCACGCAGGCAGCCTACCCCGTGCCGGCTCAGCTGAAGTCCGCACTGCTGGTCGAGCTCATCAAGCGAGGGGAGATCCGGAGCGTCATCGCCTTCACCCGAACCAAGCACCGCGCCAACCGTTTGGCGGACTACTTGGCGCGCAACGGCGTGTCCGCCGGGCGCATCCACGGCACCCGGAGCCAGGCCCAACGGACCGCGGCCCTGAGCGACTTCAAGGCCGGCAAGTTCCCGGTTCTGGTCGCCACCGACATCGCGGCCCGAGGCATCGACGTGGAGGCGCTTTCCCACGTCATCAACTTCGACGTCCCCAATTCCCCGGAGGATTACGTCCATCGCGTGGGACGGACGGGCCGGGTCGAGCTGACGGGCGACGCCTTCCTCTTTGTGTCGCCCGAGGAAGAAGCCAACGTGAGCCGCATCGAACGGGTCCTCGGCACCCGTCTCCCCCGGGTCACGCTCCCCGGTTTCGACTACACCATGAAGCCGGCCGAGAAGCTGGAGATTCCTCTGGGCCAGCGCCTGGCCTTGATGCGGGCCCAGAGACGCCATCACGATTCCCGGCCCTTGCACCGCGGTGCCGCCCAAGCCCAGGGCCGAGCTCCTTGGCGTCGTCCACGTCCTGGTATGGGTGGCACGGAGCGCGGCCCCGCTTAGCGAACCGCGCGCAAGTATCTCATTGGACCCGTACCTATCCAGTTAAGCGCGGGCCTTCGGTGAGCCTAGGGCGTGAGGAACCTAGCCGTTGGCCGTTTCCCGGGCCGGGGTCTCCCAGACGAGATTGCGGAGGCCGGTCAGGGAACTCGACACCCGCAGGGCTCCGTCCCGCACCAGCTGCTGGGTGCCGTGGCAAATCGAGCTGAAGAGGCTCTGGATGGGGAGAGCGGCGATGCCGGGGTGGAAGCCGACCCACGAGTTGCGACCACTGGCCTTGGCGACATATAGAGCCCGATCGGCCACGCTGATCACCTGCTCCCAACTGAGGGCGTCGAGCTGCTCCTTGAAGAACGGGTAGCAGGCGAAGCCGACCGAGCAGCTGGTCCTCACCACTCGGCCCTCTCCGACGTCGAAGGCGTGTTGCGCCAACCGATGACGGATCCGCTCCGCCAACTCGGCCAGACCGTCGCCGCTCAGCTCCCTGGCCACCAGCAAGAATTCGTCGCCTCCCCAGCGGACAATGATGTCCGAGCTGCGGCTGACGGACTCTAAGAGCTCCCTCATTTGTCGCAGGACCGCGTCACCCGCGGCGTGGCCAACGGAATCGTTGATCGTCTTGAAGTGATCGAGATCAATCATTAGGAAGGCGAGATCGAGCAGCTCCACCGGCGGTGTCTCCTCGCTTAGCCGGCGGTAGCGGCGGTGGAGGAGCGCCACTTCCTTCTCGAGGTACTCGGTGAGGAAGCGACGGTTGGCCAAGCCGGTGAGGGAGTCGGTGATGCTGGCCTGGGCGAGGTTGTGGTTCACTCGCTCCAGCTCAAGTTGCCGCTCGGATAGCTCGCGCGTTCTCTCCTCGACCCGGACCTCGAGCATGTGCGCGTATTCGGCCTCCCGGTCGAGCTTTCGTTGCTGAATGCGGACCAGTCCCAGCACGCTCCCGCCGAGCAAGAGGAAGTAGCCGGTGAACGCCCAGCGTGTCGCCCAGGGCGCCGCTGCCACGTCGATCCCTACCGCCAGTCCGTCCTCGTTCCATCGACCATCACGGTTCGCCGCGCGCAGGCGGAAGCTGTAATGGCCGGGATTGAGGTTGGTGTAGGTGACGCTCCGTCGCCCGTTGAGGGGGACCCAGTCGGGGTCGAAGCCCTCGAGTTTGTAGGCGAACCGGTTGCGGTGGGGCGCGCTGAAATCGAGGGCAGCGAACTCGAAGCCCACGACCTTGTCGCGGAACCCCAGGTTGAGGCGTCTGGTCTCATCGGCCGGACCCGCAACCGGCTTATGTCCCACACTCACCGAGGTCAGCACGACCGGTGGCGCCACGGCCGTACGGCGGAGCCGGTCGGGCCGGAAGACGTTGAATCCGTTGAGGCCGCCGAAGAAGAGCTCCCCGCTCGGGCTCTGGTGCCAAGCGCCGAAATTGAACTCCGTACTCTGAAGCCCATCGCTCACGTCGTAGTTGGTGACCTGGCCGCTGCGAGGATCGAAGCACGAGAGGCCGTTGTTCGTGCTGAGCCAGAGACGACCCTGTTGGTCGCTGCGCACGCCATAGACGACGTCGCTAGGGAGGCCGTTCCGGGTCGTGAAGGTCTGGAAGGACGTCCCTTCTGGGGGGAGGTGGCTGAGGCCGCCGTGCGTGCCGACCCAGAGGCCACCCGCCGCATCCACGAAGAGGGTGTGGACGGCGTCGGAAGCCAAGCTGCCGGAGTCCCCTGCCCGGTGCCCGAAGCGTTGGAAGCGGCCCGTCCGGGTGTCGAGCAGGTTCAGCCCCTTTTCCATGGTGCCTATCCACAGATGGCCGTCAGCCGACTCCGCGAGGCTTGAGACCCGGTCTCCGCTCAGACTCGCCGCGTTCCGGGCATCAAACCGGAAGTGAGTGAAACGCGCGCTCTCGGGTTCGAACTGCTCCAGACCCCCACCATAGGTCCCGAGCCACAACTTACCCTCGCGGTCCTCCAGGATGGAGGTCACGCCGTTGGCGCTGAGGCCCTCCGGTTGCTTGGGATCGCTCCGATAGCGCTTGAATTGGCCGCTAGCGGCATCGAACCGGTTGAGCCCGGCATCGAGAGTGCCGATCCAGAGATTGCCCAGGTGGTCGTGCCGCAAGACCATGACCTGGTCGCTGCCCAGGCTGCGCTCGTTCTTCGCGTCGTGACGATAGGGAGCCATCTCCCCCGTCGTGCGCTCCATGACGTACAGCCCGGCGTCGAAGGTTCCGATCCAAAGGCGGCCCGTCCGGTCTTCGGAGAAAGACGTGACGTGGCCACTGCCAAGTCCGGTCGGGTTCTCGGCATCGGGGGCCACGTGGCCGAACTGCCAGCTCAAGGGGTTCCACTTGTGCACCCCCCCTAGCCTGGTCCCCACCCACAGCACCCCGCCGCGGTCCTGGGCGAGGGCCAGCACGTGCTCATCGGCCAGGCTTGACGGGTTCGTGGGATCGTGACGGTAGTGAGCAAACGCCTGGCGGCTCGGCTCGAACAGGTCGAGGCCTTGGCCGGTGCCTACCCATAGGCGATGGTCCGCGTCCTGAAGGATCGCCCGCACCTGGTCGTGAGCGAGGCTCCCGAGGGTGTTCGGATCGTGCCGGAAGTGATCGAAGCGACGGGTGGCGGCATTCAGGCGATTGAGACCGCCGGTGGAGGTGCCTACCCAGAGCGCGCCCCGGTCGTCCTCCAAGATGGCCCGCACCTTGGGATCACTCAAGCTGGAGGGCTCAGCTGGGTTCTGGATGAAGTGCTCGAATCGCTTGCCGTCGTCGCCCAGGAGGTTGAGGCCGCCGTCGGTGCCCACCCAGAGCCGACTCTGGCCGTCGAGGTAGATGGCGTAGATCCGATCGTCGCTGAGGCTCCCTGAGTCGGCAGCATCGTGCGCGTAATGACGCAGCTCACCAGAAGTGACATCGAGTCGGAGCAGCCCCGTATCGCGGGTGCCGATCCAAAGCGCCTTTTTCTTTGGGTCAAAGCGCAGCGCCCGGATATGTCGCCCGGCCAGCTTCTCTTCCCGCACGACGCGATCGGTGGCCCTCTGCCACCGGGCCAGACCATCGCTCGTAGCCACCCATAGGTCACCGGAGGCGTCCTCTTCCACTCCCCACACGAAGCTGCTCGGCAGGGAAGCGGTGTCCGCCGGATCGTGCCTGTACACCTTGAAAGAGACGCCGTCGAAGCGGTTGAGGCCGTCCTCGGTAGCCAGCCAGATGTACCCGCGCTGATCCTGAACGATCCCCATGACCGTGGACTGCGAGAGCCCCTCCTCCAAAGAGAGGTGATCGAAGCGGATGGGTCGGAGGGAAGCGGCCGCGGCGGGCGCGGCCAACCACAGAGTGGTCAGGGCCAGGGATCCCAGGATTCGGACGCGAGGGTGAGCGGCTGTCATCTTTCCGTTCCTCTCAAGACGGGTCATGAAATGGGATCCGAAGCCAGTCCATTCCGCAGAAACCCGGCGAAGGCTTCCGCAGGGACGGCAGGTGAGAAGAGAAACCCCTGGTATTCGCTGCACCCGTGGCGGCGCAGGAAGTCCACCTGGCCCGCCTCCTCCACGCCCTCCGCTACCACCCGCAGGCCAAGCTGGCGGGCCATGGCGATAGTGGCGCTCGTGATGGCAGCGTCCTCGGGGGAGCTCGCAACTCCCCGTATCAGCGACTGGTCGATCTTAAGGACATCGATGGGGAACTGTTTGAGGTACACGACCGCGGAGTTTCCGGTGCCAAAGTCGTCGATGGCTAGCCGCACCCCAAGATCGCGGATGCTGTGCAACTGGCGCAGGATCTCTGGATCGCTTCGCAGTACCCCGCGCTCACTCAGCTCGAGCTCCAACAGGGAGGCGTCGATGCCGGTCTCGTCCAGGCACTCGCGCACGACCTGCGCAAGATCGCCGCGCATGAGCTGACAGAGCGAGACATTGACCGAGATCCGGCTTGGAGAGAGGCCCTGGTCGAGCCAGCTCCGGACCTGGTGGCAAGCTGTCCGGAGCGCCCAGGTGCCGATCGATACCATGAGGCCGGCCTCTTCGGCCAGGGGGACGAACTCTGCCGGTGGGACTTGGCCAAGCTCCGGGCATTCCCAGCGGAGGAGCGCTTCCGCCGCGCAGATGCGCGACGACGACCCCTCAACGAAGGGCTGATAATGCAGCCGAAGGTCACCGTGAGCCAGCGCACTGGGGAGCAGCCGGATGATAGCGCGGCTGCGCTCCGTCATGCGGTGAGCCGACTGTCGATAGAAGCGGATTGCACCGCCGCTCTCCCCGGCCTCCCGAACCGCCAGCTCGGCCTTCTGGAGCAGGCTCTCGGCGGTCAGCCCGTCGTTGGGGGCGACGGCTACACCAACGTTTGCGGACAGGAGGATCTCCTCTGCTCCTGCGACATAACGGCCAGAGAGGCGGTCGAGCAAGAGGCGGACGATGCCCTTGGCCTCCTGCCATCCCGGTAGCCCCGTGAGCAGGGCCGCGAAGAGTCCACCCCCCAAGCGAGCCGCCATCGACATCGACGGGCCGGCAGTGGAGCGCAACACCTCCTCGGAGCGGAGCCCGGCCACGAGACGCTGTGCGACCTGCTGCAGAACGGAATTGGCTCGAGCGCGCCCCAGCCGGGTGTTGACGATGACGAGATGCTCGATGTCGAAGAGCGCCACCGTCACCTGACTCTTCTCGGACGCGGCCCCGAGGGCGCCTTCGAGTGCGCGCTCAAAGCGCTCGCCGTCGGGCAGGCCGGTGAGGGCATCGAAGTGCTCACGCCACGACCTCTCGCGACGCTCTTCCTCATTGGCCTTCCGGAGGCGCTCTATCTCCGCCCGCGCTCCACCCAACTCGGAGGATGCCTGGGCGAGCCGGACGAGCTGTAGGGCTCGCAGGCAGGCCACGCGGCCGTGGAAGGGGCGCTCGAGGACATCGTTGGCGCCCGCCTCCAAGGCAGCCTCGACGTCTTGGCGGCCTGCGCAGTACGCGAGTACCGGCACGTCCGAGCGGTCGGGCCGCTGGCGCAAGGCCCGGCAGAGGCCCTGCGCGTTGATGTTGCGGAAGGTCATGTCCACGAGGACGATATCCGGGCGGAGCCGATCGAAGAGCTCGAGAGCGTGCGCGAAGTCGTCGGCGCTGACCACCTCAAAGCCCGAGCTGCTAAGCCAGCGGCCCGGGCCCTTGGGGCTTGAGCCTTCGAGGCCCGCGAGCAGGGCCAAGCGCCGCTGGGGGGAGCTCGCACGGCCCGCCAGCACGTTAATTGTGTCTAGTATTGCCATCGCGGGTTGTGTCACGTTGCGCCTCGAAACGACGGATGACCATCTCTCAGATATGATTCTGCGCGCTGCTTAGGGATCGTCGACCAACACGTCCAGGCTGTCCACGGGCATGTCAGCGGGGCCATCGGGCCAGATCACGGCCTCGCTCCACAGGATGCTCTCGGGCCAGATCGTGGCCGTGGGCACGACCGTCGGGAACATGGGGACGTACGGGGATACCGTAGTGTCCGGCGAGAGCACGCCGTAGGAAGAAACCAGGGGTTGGTTCCACTGGGTGGGGTCGGTCCAGAGGATCGCCGGCGACCAAAGCGTCATGAGGGAGAAAGAGCTGTTTGACCACAGCACGGCCGGGTTCTCGAACACCAGTTGGCCGGTTGCGGCGTCCGCGGACACGAGCGGGGAGGGAGCATCCGCGACCTGTCCGGTCGCGCGGAGAGCGCCCAGGATATCCAGGGCTCCGGCTCCGACCGTAAAGGGACTCCCCACCGCCGCCTTTGTGGCCGAGAGCATAAGCCGCGCCTTGACCGTCCCCGGATTCAGGCCTGGTTCCTGCTCAATCATGAGAGCGGCCGTCCCCGAGACCATCGGTGCCGCCATGCTCGTCCCGGAGAGCTCAAAGTACTGGAGGTCGTTGGGTTGGGCGGGATCGCCCGCCACCCGCCGGTCGGGGAACATTAGGTCGAGGTAGGAACCGGCCGCGCGAGCGGAGACGATCCTGTTCCCCGGGGCGAGGAGGTCAGGCTTGGCCACGAGATCGAGGCGTGTGGGCCCCCGGGAAGAGTAGGAGGCGACGGTGTCGTCCGCGGTATCCGGCGTGTGCTGGTCGTTGAGGGCGCCGACGGTGATGACCTTGCGGGAATTGCAGGGGCTACTGATCGTCCCGTCTCCGGAGCGTCCGTCATTTCCAGCCGAACACACGACGACGATGCCAGCGTCCCAGAGGCTATCCACCTCTTGAACGAGGGGATCGAGGGCGGCTGGTTCGTAGACGGGGTGCCCGAGCGACAGATTGACGACCCGGATGCCGAAGGCGCTCTTGTTGGCGAGGACCCACTGCAGGCCGGCGAGGACGTCGGAGGCCTTGCCGCCGCCGTTGCCATCGAGTACCCGAACCGAGACGAGACTCGCTTGGGGGGCGATGCCCGCGAGGCGATTCTGGTCTGAGTTGCTGCCCGTACCCACTAGGATCCCTGCGACGTGGGTGCCATGGCCATTTGGGTCGACGCTATTCGCGGGAGAGAAGCTCGGATCGTAGCTCCCAACGAAGTCAACAGCAGCAATCAAGGTCTGGATGCCGGGGTGCGGCGCAACTCCGGAATCGACCTCGGCGATCGTGACTCCCGCGCCTTTTAGGACGTTCTCGGCCACGCCCAGCGGGGGCGCATCCGCGGCCTGTCGAGCCACGTCCAGCTTGGACCTCACCGCCGCATCGCTGGCCACGAACTCGACCGCGGGGTGGCGCCCGAGCTCTTCAAGCTTCGCGGCGGGGATGCGCACCGCCATCCAGCGGGAGGAGGGACGAAAGTGGTGCCCGACCCTGCCCCCGAACCCCCTCACGAGCTCGTGCTCGGGGTTTCCCGGGGCTTGGCGAAAGCGCACGATCACGTCGACCGTGGAGGCCCCTTTTTCGTTTGCTTGCTCGGAAGCTTTGGCGCTGATCTTCTCCCGATTCCGGTGGGAGTACCCGTGGCCGTGGGCGGGAAGGGCATGGGTAGCCCCAACTGAGATGAGAAGGGCAACGACGCCGCCAACAAAGTATTGCCTACGACCTCGGGGTCTCTGGTTCATTGGTCCTTTCCTGGCGAGCGCTCAGGAAGCAAGAGCGGTGCCACGACCCTGAGCTCGGACCAGAGAGCAACATCCCGCAACCGGCTTATGAGTTAGGGGTTGGCGGTGATGAGGGGGATGGGTGGGGGAGGGGGGCAATGCGCCAGTATTTCGGCGCGCCGATTCTCAGAAATGGTGGGCGAGCTGTGTCATTCGGCGCAGCAGCGTCGGCTCGGTAACCCCGAGAAGGGCGGCTGCCGCTTGCAGATCGCCGGGTGCCGCGGACTTGGTCTCGACCAGCAGACAGGCCTCTGCCCACTGGCACGCGTCCGTCCCTGCCTGTCGGGCCTGGATGAAGTCTTCAAGCACGCTCAGCACTGCGGGCCAACATGCGGAGCGGACGGAGATTCCGGCTGCACGGTTTCTGGCCGCGCTCTGCAATTGGCGCCGGTAGGTCGTGTCGGGGAGTCCGAGGAGCTCAGCGCCGCGCCGAGAGATGCCGCCCGCGAGTCGGTCGGCGGTCAAAATCAAGTCCTCCGCCAGCCACTTTCCGATGGGAATGAGTCCGGCCTGCCCGAAACTGAGGGCCGCGGCAATCTCGTCCGCCAAGGCCTTCCGTAGCCGGGCCGCCGGTTCCAACCCGTCGCGCGAGGATTCCGGCCTGACCACAGCCTCTCCGAAGGAGGTCAGAGCAGGCGGGGCCGTCATCCGAGCCGGTCCGCGTTGGGGGGGGCCATGCGTGGAACGGAGACCTTCCAGATCGTCCTCATCGACCTCCGGAGCGTCGCAAAACAGCACCGAGGTGAGGATGAGATTCTCGAGTTCGCGCACGTTGCCCGGCCACGGGTGAGCTAGGAGGGCCCGCTCCGCCTTGCTAGTAAAGTGATGAGCCGGCCGCCGGTACAGGGCAGCGAACTGGTGCAGGAAGATGCCCGCTAGGTGCAGGATATCCTCTCGGCGCTCCCGCAGCGGCGGCACGTGCAACCACACAACGTTCAGACGGTGGAAAAGATCCTCGCGGAACTTGCCCTGTCTCACTTTCACCCGCAGGTCGGCGTTGGTCGCGGCAATGATCTGAACATCGACCGTGCGCGCCACCACGCTCCCGACGGGCGTGAACTGCTTTTCCTGCACGAACCGCAGGAGTTTGCTTTGCAGGTCGAGGGGGAGGTCCCCGATCTCGTCCAGGAACACCGTTGCCCCCTGGGCTTGCGCGAGCCGGCCCGGCTTCCGGGCATGGGCCCCCGTAAACGCCCCCTTCTCGTGCCCGAACAGCTCGCTGTCGATGAGAGTGGGGGAGATGGCGCTGCAGTCGATCACGACAAACGGCTTCTCGCTGCGTGAGCTGAGCTCGTGGAGCGTGTGGGCCAGCATCTCCTTCCCCGTGCCGCTCTCTCCCGTGATCAGCACCGTGGTGTCGGTGGACGCAACCTTCCGTGCCGTAGCCACGACCGACTCCATGGCTGGCGACCGATACGCGAGCCGAGAGCTGTGTATGACACGCTGAAGGTCCTTGACCTCGGTCTCCAAACGTTCCTTCTCCCGCTGCTGCCGCTGACGCTCCCGCTCGATGAGCCGCGCGCGATCGAGCGCCACCGCCATTTGTGAGGCCAGCGCATCAAGGAACCGCCGGTCTGAACCCTCGAAGGAGAGGTGCGCGGACGCCACCTCCAGTACGATGCCGCCGAGGCATCGGTCCCGGAGGGAAAGAGGAATCGCGCAGAGCAACAGTCCTTCCCCCTCAGCCCTGGTCTCAGAGACAAAACTGCGATCCTGGCAGGCCCGCTCGACGATGGCGAGATCGCGCTCGGTTACCTGGAACACCTGACCGCCTTCGCCTGCCTTCTCCATGCCGCTGAGCAGCTCGAGGGTGCCCCCCGCGGAGCGTTCGAGCACAGCCACCCGCCGAGCGTTGAGTGTCCCGAAGAGCCGCTCCGTGAAGCTTCTCGCCAGCTGGGCGCTGTCGGTCGAGGCCGCCACCGCAACCACCGAGTCAAGGAGGAGGCCCATGTTCCGGTAGTCTTTGGCCTTGTCGCCGGTGAAGATCCCCTGCAGCCGGTCTAGGCTCCCCGCGTGCTCAACGTCGGACCCCTTCTCCCAGATGCGGACGCTGCCGGCGTGGCCACGCTTGGCCGCGCTGAGCGCTTGATCTGCGCGTCGGAGTAGCTCCGGAGGAGGAATCTCCGGGTCGCCAACCGCCACTCCCACACTGAACTCCAAACGAAGGAGGCCGCCGTGGTATCGCTGATCGCCCAACCGATGCACCAGGCTCTCCGCCACCATCCGACCATCGGCAATCGGCATATCGTGCAGGATGACGGTGAAGATGGCGCCGCCGTACCTCGCGACATGGTCATGGCTACGAAGGCCTGCTCGAAGCGCGGTCGCGATCTCCCGCAGGACGATGTCACCGGAGCGACGATCCAGCCGCTCGTTGACCCAGCCGAAGTCGTCCGGCCCGAGGAGCAGGAGGATGCTCGGTAGGCCTGTCCTCTTGGCGTGAGTGAGTGCTGCCTCCAGCTGGGCCTGGAACTCGGGCCGTTCCGGAAGGCCTGTCACTTGATCGAGGAGCGTTCTGGAGAGCGTGCGGGAATGAGTCGCGAAGGCGGCGGCGATGCCCAGAAATTCCTTCCACCAACTCTCATCGCCGAGGTTGTCAGTGGCGGTGGGGAACCCTGGACGGCCAGGGCCGGGGTCCGTGGCGGCATCTGCCTCGAACCGCATCCCAATCAAGGCTGTCATCTCCTCGCGAGGTCTTTCATCACGCTTGCGTCGCTCCGGCCCTTGGACCTCTTCTTCAGGACGCAGCGTCACCCACCGCAGCGGGATCCGACAGAGGATGCCTCCGGCGAGTCGGCTGGTTAGACGAATCGTGCTTTCGTCGTGGCTGGCTGTCTCGGCGCCGATGCGGTTCTGGAACTCCTCGGCCCTCTTGGCGTCGGTCAGTTCGGGAAGGGGCTCGAGACGACCTTCGTGAATGAGGATCTCACTCTCGCCTCCCGACCCAGGAGGAACGTAGAGGGAGACCGACGCGGCTCCGCTGAGCCGCCCGACCAGGCGGATGTAAGACCGCAGAATTTCGCCAGCCTCGCTCAACTGTCCTCGGCGGCCAGCGGTCGGAGGAAACTCGTCGGCCTTGATGCATGGTGCTTGAGGGGCTAGTCGCGGTCAAGGGCGGAAGATCACATCGATGCGTTCTTGCTCTAACCTATATACGTAGAACGGCTAACGCATATACGTACATAGGTGTATCTGCGGTGAGGGGGAGGAGCAGTGCGTCATCCTAGGGCAAGAGCGCTGGCCCCCTCTCATCACCGCCGAAGAGGATCCACGCCACGCCGTCCATGTTCTGACACTCCATTCAGCCAGCTGGTCGAACTGGCACCCTCGACTCACGCATGGATCGACAGCAGCGCGGCCCGCGGGATTAAGCCCTGCAAGCCGGCCACACCGCCCGGGGGAGGCGTTCGTCAAGCGAACCAGCCCGCCGCCGGAAGCAGAGCATCTGCGACCGAAGCTCAAGCGGCGGACTTTTGCGTGACATGCTCTCTGGGGTATATGCCATGTCGCCGCCTGCGAACTCGCTACCGTTGACGCGCGACTCTATAGTGACGTCGCTTCTCGTCTAGACGACTGGATCACGAGGTCGGAGGGACGGGTCTAAGGGGACCAGGCTTACCTGGATGTCTCTGCTCGGGAGCACTGCTAAGCCGATGAAGGGAAGGAAGGAGCGTCAAACGTGAGCTTCACAACTCTCTCGCTCTTGTATCTCGCGCTATTGGGCTTGCCTCTCTGGCTCTCTTGGGACCCCTTGGCACCCTATTTCGCGGCAGTGTTTCTGTTGGCTCTGGGCGTGAGCATAGCGACTAAGAAGGCCCCGCCGCACGCGAACGCGTTGGATAAGATCATTCTTTGTGGTCCCGTGTTCATCGCCATGCCCATGGCCGTGTTTGGCATAGACCACTATCTAGATCCCATCGGAGTAGGCCGGATCATACCTGCCTGGATTCCGGCCCACGCGTTTTGGGTCTATCTCGTGGGAACGTGCCTCATTCTGGGGGGCTTGAGCATCGTGGTCCAGAAAAACGCGGGGCTGTCCGCCGGCCTGTTCGGAGTCATGCTTCTCTGCTTTGAGATACTGATGCATGTCCCCAGCGTAGTGGCCGCCCCTCTCAACCACCTTCGCTGGGCGCTGGCTCTTAGGGACCTGTCTTTCAGCTGTGGTGCTTTGGCATTTGCCGCGACGCACCCGCAGGACTGGTGGACAAGGGGCGCGCATCGGCTTATCTCTCCGGCCCGCATGGTTATTGGAATTGTCCTAACGTTCTTCGCCGCGGAGTACCTTCTTCACCCCGCATTTCTTCCGGGGGTCCCCGGTGGGGAGCTGACGCCCAATCTTGTTCCGGGCCATTCTGTGTGGGGCTACTTGACCGGTCTGGTCTACCTAGTTGCCGGTATCTGCCTGCTCATCAACAAGGCGGCACGCCTGGCGGCGACATGGAGCGGGTTGTTTGTTCTTTTGGCCGCGATCCTCTTCTGTGTGCCGTTCCTCGTCCAGCAGGGCTTTGACGTAGGCAGTGGACTGAATGTTCCGGTCGACAATCTCCTATTCAGCGGAGCGCTGTTATGCCTGGCTGGAAGCCAACGAGACACACCGGCGATGAGGACCTGATGGTTGACTCATGAACTCTCAAGAGCGCAAGGGCTTGAGTGCTTCGAAACCTCCTACGGCGTAGACACCTGACACGGCCGTTTTTCCCCTCGATCTGTGAGCCGTACCTTACGCGAACCGGAGGCAGGCAAACTTGGTCACCTTGGCGAAATCGGCGTCCCTAGTCAGCAGGCCGCCTCGACGGTTCGGCGCCTGGGCAGCGATGAGGGCATCCGGAGCAGAACGCACAACCGCCTTGGCCGGTGCTCCGTTGACGATGTCCGCTGCCTTCAGGTGATCGCCCTCGGTGGCCAGAACAATGGAAAAGCTTGCCCGCACCCCTGCCAGCACCCTCTCGTACTGCGAGCGCTCCGCGATTCCGCCCAGCAATTCCTGAAGGACGATTCCAGGGGCGGCCACCTGTTCGTCGCTCGGTAGCAACTCGTCTACCTTCCGCGCCAAGACCTGCTCCGCCTCGCCCTTTCGGCGGCGTCGCAGCCCTCCAACCCGGAGGGCTTCCGCGAGCAGCTGGTCGTCGATAGCCAGGTTGGTGGGCAATCGCTCTCCTCCAGATGGTCTACACAGGGGGCCGATTTGCGCAATGAGCGTCAGTGGTTAGCGGTGGTTGCGATTTGCGCAGCGGGCCGAAGGAGCTTAGCATCCACGTTAATATTTATGCTTGAAGGGCGAAGGGGATTCGCCGCCAGGAATGGCGGAGGGCGTACCTCTGCACCTGAGAGTTGGTCGACTCTCATTGAAGAGGCCGCCGAGCGCGACGGGACGGGGGGATTCGAGTTTATAGAGCCGGGCGAAGCGACCAGCCGATTAACCATGGCCGATTTGGATCGGCGGTCCAGGGCGGTGGCGGCTGTACTTCAGCAGGAGGTCCAGGCCGGTGATCGGGTCCTGCTCTTCCTCGCGCCGGGACCGGACTTCCTGGTTAGCCTGTATGGCTGCTTCTACGCGGGGGCAATCGCGGTTCCGACCTACCCCCCGGAACCCGACCGCCTGGCGCGCACTCTCCCCAGAACCCTGAGGACGCTCCACGACGCGGGTGCAGCCTGCGTGCTGACGACCCCGGAGGCCGGGCAGCACCTCGTCCCCCTTCTCCAGGGGAATCCGCTTACGCGTGAGATGCGGATGATCGACATCCGCGGGATCTCGGAGGCGGAGGCTCGGGCCTGGCGCCGTCCGGACTCCTCCCCCGACACTGCGCTCCTTCTGCAATACACCTCCGGCTCCGAAGGCGAGCCGAAAGGAGTCGTACTCACCAACCGGAACCTTTTCCACAACCTGGCCGGAATCGTCGCCCTGACGGGAATGAGGCGGGAAGACCGCATCGTCTCGTGGGTTCCTCCGTCTCACGATCTCGGCATGGTGATTGGACACCTGCTTCCCGCTTTCGTCGGGATGCCGGCGGTCCTGATGTCGCCTGAGGTATTCGTCCGACGCCCGATTCGCTGGCTGGAAGTCATCAGCCGCTATCGGGCGACTGTCAGCGCCGCTCCGAACTTCGCGTTCGACCTCTGCACCCGCAAGTGCGCCCCCGGGGACATCGAGTCTCTCGACCTCTCGACCTGGCGCCTCGTCATCGACGGCGGCGAGCCTGTGCGAGCCGCCACCATCAACCGCTTTTGTGAGGCCTTCGTGCGCGCAGGGTTCCGACGGGAGGCGTTCTGGCCGTCCTACGGCCTGGCGGAGGCGTGCGCGACCGTGTCCGGGGGACGGCCCGAGGAGGCCCCCGTCGTTCGTGGCGTGGATCCCCGGGAGCTGGAGAGAGGGCGCGTGGTGTACGTCGAAGCGCACCCGCCCCCCCGCTCGGTGGTGGGTTGTGGCCGAAGCCTTCCCGATCAGGAGATTCGCATCGTCGATCCCGACACCGTCGAACCCCTCGCCGAGCGGAGAGTTGGGGAGATCTGGGTGAGGGGCGCCTCGGTGGCCAGCGGCTATTGGAGGGGGGGAGAGGCAAGCGCCCGGACTTTCGGGGCTCGCCTGGGTGACACCGGGCCCTTCCTGCGAACCGGTGACCTTGGCTTCCTAGACGGGGAGGAGCTTTTCATCACCGGTCGGATCAAGGACCTCATCATTATTCGAGGACGGAACCACTATCCGCAGGACATCGAGAGCACGGTGGAGGCGGTCGATCCTTTGGCGCTCCGTGCCGGGTGCACAGCGGCATTTGCCCTCGAGGTGGACGAGGAAGAGCGCCTCGGGATCTGCTGCGAAGTGAATCTGGCCCGCGACGCGGAACACTTCCAGGCCGATTCGGGCCGTCTCTGCTCACGGATATACGAGGAGGTTGTCGCGACCCAAGGGATCGAGCCTTATGTCGTGGTGTTGCTGCCGCCGCGCGCGATCCCGAAGACCTCGAGCGGGAAGCTTCAACGGCGAGAAGCGAGTCGGCGCCATCGCGAGGGCTGGCGGGAGGCGCTCCGGGTCTGGCAGCCCTCGAGCTTAGCCGCCGCCGAAGGAGCGGTTCGCGCACCCGACCCGGCACCCCGTGAGGAATCGCAGGGGCGGGGGGGAACTTCGCTCCAAGAGGTCCTGGAGTTTGTTGTCGCCCGCGTGGCTGCGCACGCGGTCCGGCCCGAGGAGTCGATCGATGCTGATCGTCCCCTGGCCGCTTACGGGTTCGATTCCCTGCGCACCCTGCAGCTCATTGAGAGCCTCGAGACCTGGCTGGGACGGCCGGTGGGTCGGACCGTGCCCTGGGAGCGGCCGAGCCTGTTGGCCATCGCCGAGCATATCGCCGCGAGCCTCGTGCGTACCGAGCCAAGAGCGTCGGCGGGCGTCGACCCCGCCCCCCGGAGGGGGCCGAGGAAGTCTCCATCCGCGGGCGGGGGGGAGGACATCGCGATTGTGGGCATGGCCTGCCGGTTTCCCGGCGGCGAGAGCCTCTCCGCCTACTGGCGTCTCCTGCGCGGGGGCATCGATAGCGTCGCGGAGATCCCTTCGAGTCGTTGGGACACGGGGGCGCTATATGAAGCTTCCGCGCCGCGGCGGGGACGCATGAACACCCGCCGGGGAGGCGTCCTGGAGAAGATCGACAATTTCGATGCTTCCCTCTTCCACGTCTCGCCACGCGAGGCGCCTCATGTGGATCCTCAACAGCGGATCTTCCTCGAGCTCGCCTGGGCGGCCCTTGAAGACGCCGGTCAGGCGCCCGACGGCCTGGCCGGAACCGACACGGGAGTATTCGTAGGGGCGTATCAGAACGACTACCTGGAGCTGCAGGCCGGCGACCCGAACCAGATCGATGAGTTCTACGGCACCGGGATCTCTCTGAGCATCGTCGCGAACCGGGTTTCGTACTTCCTCGGCCTGCAGGGACCGAGCATGGTGATCGACACCGGTTGCTCGTCTTCGCTGACGGCGGTGCATCTGGCCTGCCAGGCCATACGGGCCGGCGACTGCTCGATCGCTCTCGCGGGCGGCATCAGCCTCATGCTCTCCCCCGGCCCGACCATCTATTTCTCTCAGGTCGGTGCGATGGCCGCCGACGGCCGATGCAAGGCCTTCTCGAACCGAGCCGACGGCTTCGTGCGGAGCGAAGGCGGAGGAGCCGTGGTGCTCAAGGCCCTGTCTCACGCCCTCGACGACCGGGACCACGTGTACGCCGTGCTCCGCGGATCGGCCATCAATCACGGCGGCCATTCGAACGGGCTGACCGCGCCGAACCCGGGCGCACAGGGTAGGGTTATCCGGAGCGCACTGGCCCAGGCTGGAGTTGCGCCCGCCAAGGTCACCTACCTGGAGGCTCATGGAACGGGCACTGCTCTGGGGGACCTCATCGAGTTCGAGGCGATCCGGGCCGAGCTTCTGACCGGGCGAGACCCAGCGCAGCCGCTCTGTCTCGGCTCCGTCAAGGGCAACATCGGGCATGTCGAGGCCGCGGCGGGCATCGCCGGGCTCATCAAAGTGGCCCTAATGATCGACCACCGGGAGCTCGTTCCCCACCTGCACGGCAACCCGCCCTTGCCCGAGCTCGCGCTCGTGCCATGCCGTTTGCTCGACTGCGCTGAGCCGTGGCGGTCCAAGGGCCCAAGGGTAGCCGCGGTGAGCTCCTTCGGACTCGGCGGGGCCAACGCCCATGTCGTCCTCCAGGAACCGGCTCGTGCATCCCGCCGGTCGGTGGGCGAGGAACGACCGCCGGTCCCGCTATTCCTCTCCGCGCGGACGCCCACGGCCTTGAGGGAGTCCGCCGCGGCCATGGCGGACTTCTCGGAGGCCCACGCGGATTACATGCTGGAGATCGCGAACACGGTCCTGTCGGGGCGGGCGCACCTGGCGCATCGTCTGGCCCTGTTGGGCGAGGACGGGGCGTCTCTGGTTCGGCAGCTCCGGGAGTTCGCGAGCGGCGCGTCCACCCCGCCCGGCTACGCGGTGCCCAGCCGGGCCATGATCGCCAAGGCAAGCCACCCAATCTTCGTGGTGCCGGGCGACTGTGCTTCCCAGCCCGGGGTCCAGGCTTGGTGGTTGTGGGACGCTCACCCTCCGGCGGTCGACGCCTTGCGACATCTGGCCGACTCACTGCCCGGTCCGCAGAGGGCGCAGCTCGAATCACTGACCGCCATCCGTCCGCAAGAATCCGGCGGTCCCAGCGGGGAGCGCCTGGCCTTCGTCATTGCCGTGTGCCTGTTCGAAGGCTGGACGGGGGTCGGCATCTCGCCTCTAAGGCTGCTCGCGTTTGGCTCCGGGCAAATTGCCGCCCGCTACTTGCTCGGAGAGTTGACCCTGGCCGAGGCATGGTCGCGACTGGAGCCGGGAGCAGGCGGGGTGTCGACGGACTGCCTGGCCTGGCAGCTGGAAGCCGGCCGTCCGCGAGAACCGCCGACGCGTGTCGACGAACCGGCGCTCCAGGAAATCCTGGAGGATCAAGTCGTCGTCGTGATGGCGGATTCGGCCATGGTGCCGGCGGCCGTGCTACGCGGCCGGCCCGGGACGTTGGTCTCGCTGGAGGGTGGATCGCGACTCCCCCTGGGCGAAGCGAGCCGGAGGCTATTTCTCGCGGGGGCTCGCGGGGATTGGAGCCGACTCCTGATCCCAACCGCGTCCGGCAAGCTGGGAGGCACGCCCACCTATCCCTTCGCACGGGAGAGCTACTGGACGCAATCGCCCCATGCCCTTGATCGCTACTATGGGCCCATCCTTCCCCCTTGCGACTGAGGCGGCAAGCGCTTCTGCGGCGTCCCGAGCGACCTCGATCCCAGGACTGATGCCGGAGGATCTCTGATGGGCTCGACCGACCCCGGCGACATGCTTTCCGTCCTCCAGATGGCAGCCGGCTACTGGTGGTCGCAGGCGATCCTAGTGGCCGCGCGGCTGGGGATTGCCGATTCTCTAGAGGCCGGCCATCGCGCCCCTCGGGAACTGGCCGAGGAACTGGACGTGGACGAGAGCTCCTTGTTCAGGCTGCTTCGCGCCCTGGCCAGCGTCGGCCTGTTTGCCCGGGACAGTCTCGGTCGCTTCGGGCTGACCGATCGAGGACGGCTCCTCCTCGAACACCATCCGCGCTCGTTAAAGGCGCTCGTTCTGTCGCTGGAGTTGCCCTATCGTGCTTGGGGCTCGCTCGAAAAGAGCATTCGTAATGGTCGGCCCGCGTTCGACGAGGTTTACGGCTGCTCCTACTTCGAATATCTCGACGCCCATCGGGAGGACTCGGACGTTTTCGCCGCGGCGATGACCTGCCAAGCACGGCTGACCAGCGAGACGGTGGCCGAAGCCTACGACTTCTCCCGGTTTGATCGCATCGTCGATGTGGGGGGCAGCGGCGGGGCCCTGCTCTCCGCCATCCTCGACCGCCATCCCGGCGTCCGGGGATGGGTGTTCGACCGCCCGGCGGTGGTGGAGCGTCAAGCTCGCCGGGAGAGCCGGGTGGAGTGGGTGGCGGGAGACTTCTTCAACTCCGACCTGCCCGTGGCCGACGCCTATTTGCTCTCTCTGGTGCTCCACGATTGGAGCGATGAGGCTTGCCACAGGATTCTCAAGGCGGTCGCCCGGTCCATGCGCGGGGATGCCCGGCTGCTCGTGGTCGAGTCGATCCTCCCCCCAGACGACTACCCCTTCTTCGCCAAGGTCCTCGACCTCCATATGCTCGCCTGCTTTGGAGGCGCAGAGCGAACGGAGTTCCAGTACCGAGCGCTCCTGGAGGGGGCGGGACTGTCCGTGATCCGTGTCCATCCGGCGTTCGGCCCCAGCAGCCAGCTCTCAATCATCGAGGCGACAAACTGCTAGGACCTTTCTCGCGGCCTTGAGCCACGCGCACGTGTCGCGCCATGGTCAGCCGATCGCAGAGAGCGGAACATGGAAGCTCGAGCGGCCCCGTCACCCTTTGCCCGAAGCATGAACTTTCGCGAAGCGGCTGTTTACCCCGGTTTGATGAGGATTGGCCGCGGCTACGCCCAAAAGGAGTGCCCTTATGACGATCCGGACCCGCCGAAGCTTTCTGATCACGGCCGCTGCCGGACTGGCCGCTACGCGGGCGAATCTGGCCGTAGCCGCCCCAGGTGAGGATCGACCGCCGATGAATAGTGACGTCGACGTTCGAGTGACTTCGCGCGACAACAGATACGCAGCTGCGCCGCCGCTCCGGTGGCGACAGGCGTCTGCAAGGCCGGCGGCCGATGCCTTGATCTTGGAGCCGGCCCAGGCCGCCCAACCGATCCTCGGTTTCGGCGCTGCGTTCACGGACGCCGCTTGCTACGTGATCGGCGAGATGCCGGAGGCGGCGCGCGATGCGCTCCTTCAGGAGCTCTTCGATCCCAAGCAGATGGGGTTGAGCGTTTGCAGGACATGCATCGGATCGAGCGACTATGCGCGCAAGGTCTACAGTTACGACGAGGGCGAGCCCGATCCGCAGCTCAAGCGCTTTTCGATCGACGGCGACCGGGAGTTTGTCCTTCCGATCATCCGCCGAGCGCGCGCTATCAACCCCGACCTCTTCCTCTTGGCCACGCCCTGGAGCCCGCCCAACTGGATGAAGGACAACGACTCGATGCTTGGAGGAACTATCCGCAGGCGCTACCTGGACGCCTACGCCGACTACTTCGTTAAGTTTCTGCAAGCCTACCGAGACGAGGGTGTCTTCGTGAACGCGGTGTCGGCCCAGAACGAAGTCGATACCGACCAGGACAGCAGCATGCCGGCGTGCCTCTTTCCACAAGAGATCGAGGTGCGGTTTGTAGCGAAGAGCCTGGGACCCGCGCTCGAGCGCGCCGGAATCGAGAGCAAGATCTGGCTGATTGACCACAACTACAACCTCTGGGGCCGCGCTATCGCGGAGCTGGACGATCCAACTGTTCGGAGGTACAGCAACGCGGTGGCGTGGCACGGATATCTGGGCCAGCCGGAGTGGATGCAAAAAGTGCTCAGCGCCCATCCCGACGCCGAGATGTACTGGACCGAAGGCGGCCCCGACTACACGGAGCCCGCCTATCCAACCGACTGGGTCAAGTGGGGTCGGACATTCGCGGGCATCCTGCGCAACGGCGCACGGTGCATCATGGGTTGGAACATCGCCCTGGACGAGGCCGGCAAGCCTAAAGTCGGCCCATTCGATTGCGGCGGGCTCGTGACCGTCCATTCAAAGACGAAAGCGGTGACGCGCAGCGGACAGTATTGGGCCTTTGCCCACTACTCCCGTGCCATGGCGCGCGGCGCAGTCGTGGTCATCTCACAAGGGGGCCCCGAGCCCGTCGCGCATGTCGCCGCGCGAAACCCCGACGGAACCTATGCCCTGGTACTGACGAACGCCGGCGCGGCCCGCCAGCGCGTCGAGTTGCGGCTCGGCCCGCGAGCGACCGAGGTATCCCTGCCGGGGGATTCGGTGACGACGCTCAAGTGGAACTGAGGATGAGATTGGCTCTCAAGCGTCCTGCCCCGCCGTGAACGCGGGAGGAGCTTCCCCCCTGGACGGACGGTTAGTAAGAGGCCGGGACGCGTCGAGGTCCCGGGGACCCGGCGAAGCCTCAGGCAAGCTGCTGGGTCAGGTGGCGCAATTGCTCGGGGGTCAGACAATCGCGCGCGGCACTGGGCGGGACACCAAAATGGCGGCGGAAGGCGGAAGTGAAGTGGCTGTGGCTGCTGAAGCCGAGGTCCAGGGCGAGCCCCGTCAGACTCCCGTGCGCCTCGTCGAGACGAGACAGGGCCTCCTGGAGACGGAGGCGGACGAGGTAGCGATGGATCGAGAACCCGGTCTGCTCGCGGAACAAGCGGCACAAGTGAAACGGCGAGGTCTCGAGCTGGGCGGCGAGCCGGTCAAGGGTGAGCGACTGTCGGTAAGAATCGGCGATCAGCTGGCGGGCTGCCTCGACGAGATCCCGCTGGCGGCGCTGCGCGGCCGCGCCTACCGTCGGCCTCCGCTGGCGCGGGATGCTGCCCAGCACTTCGTCAGCCAGGGCCAGCGTGGACTCTTGGATCACGAGAGCATCCAACGGCTGAGCCCCCGCGAGGCCGCGGAACAGCCACCGCTGCAAGAGCGCGGCCCGCGCCGACACCCGGGTCCGGTTCGCGAGAAACGGACGCTGGGGCCGAGCGGCGACGGCCGGCTCATGGGTGGATGAGAGCTCGCGGAGCAGATCCGGGCGCAGCACGATCGCGCATCCCTCATCGCAGCCGCCGATGGGATGCCGCGTCGTGTAAGGGGCACCAGCGTTCAGCAAAAGCACTTGGTTGGGATCCACGAAGACACGCTGTCCGAACTGCTCGAGTTCGAACGCGCCGGAATGAGGGAAGACGATCACGTGCCAGGGCTGGGCCTGCTCCCGACCGACCCCGTCGTGCACCCGACATCGATAGCGGGAGATGGCGAGCGATGGGCTGACGAAGAGCCACTCGATGGCTACGTTGCTGAGCGAGGCGATTGACCCGTTGCCAGCGTGCACCAACGGGCTCATGCCGCCACGAGAGCTCCCGCTTACCGCCATCTATCTCTCGGGCAGCTTAACACGCCAATCGGCACCCGGCGGCTAGCGCGCGGACGGCGGCGCGGCGCGGGGTCCGCGGCGTGTGTAGACCAGGTCGTAGTTGGTGGTCCACGTCTTACCGGCATCGCTCGAGCTCTCGGAGAACTGACGGACCCGGTCGGGCCCCAGCCGGAAGAACGTGAGGCGTGTTGGAAGCTTGGGCTGGCCGACGGACTTGGGGGCGGAGCCAAGGAATACCATGTTGCCGTCCTTGTCGATCTGGCCGACGTACTCATGTAGTTGCCCGGTTGCATCCACCCAGGTCTGGTGCCATTTTGTGTCGGAGGCGTCGAAGATATTGAAGCTTTGGCCGCGGTACTGCCCCGACCAGTCCTCAAGAACAACACAGCCCTCGAGGACCTTTCGCACGACGTTGCTGGCCGCGGGCGAGCTGACCGAAGCGCCCTCGGGTCGAACATCCCACTCGCCCAGCCAGAAGTCGAATTGGGAATAGCCCGGGTGATAGAGGCACGGGTGCGCGTTGCGGTCGGCGGTCTCGAGCATAGCCGCGAAACGCGCCTGGCCATGGAGGGGAATGAGGTCCGGCTCAGACTCGAGCAGCGAGACCTGGGAGAAGCCGTCTCGGCCGGCGAGCTCGAGCTGCCTCCATGCCTCCTCGTTCTGACCGAGTCGTGTACGAGCACAGGCCAGGCGGAAGGCGACCTGTGCCGCGGGCCAGCCGAGCGTTTCGGCGTGTTCCAGGCTGGGGAGTGCATCCTTGGCCTTGCCCAGGCGTAGGAGCGCGAGCCCGAGCCTGAAATGCGCCTGGGCGTCGTCGGGATGGCTGCGGACCCGGAGGGCGTAGGCGCGCTCGGCGGCTGGCCAGTCCTGTCGCCAGAAGAGGGCATCGGGATCTTCGTCGCTGCAACACGGCCGGGCCGGGGCGCTAACCAGAACGACTAGAGACAAGAAGCTAAGTACTGGGCCTCGTCCATCCATTACCACCTCCCGTCAGTGCTCCCTTCAGGCTAGGCTGACGGTGGTTAGCCCGCTATCAGGATCTTGCGCTTTGTCCTGAGTCCAGGGCGCGGGTGGCGGACCAAGGCCCCACCCACTTGTGGCCGGAGATGCGTACGAAGTAAAGATTCGCAGCCTCGAGGTAGCGAGCTCTGAGGCGTACTGTGGCCTAACCCAAAGGAGGAACAATGAAGCCAATCCTTGCTGCCGCCCTGGCGCTGGTCGTCTACGCCAGCGCATTCGGAAAGGAATCAACATCGACGGCGCGCCTGCAGCAACTGCGGACGCCGCTCATGGGGGAGAAGACGCTGATCTCCGCCAGCGATGCTCCCAAGCCCATCGGCCCGTATTCACAGGGAGTAGTCTCCAGCGGGTTGATGTTCGCTTCCGGCCAGATCCCCATCGACCCCAAGACGAACGAGCTCCTTCCGGGGGATATCGAGACCCAAACAGAACAGGTCATAAAGAACCTCTTAGCCGTCTTGAAGGAGGCCAAGATGGGGCCGGAGAATGTGGTGAAGACCACCGTCTATCTTGTCGATCTGGCTGACTTCCCGCGTATGAACACGGTCTATGGCCATTTCTTCGGCAAGCAGCCGCCCGCGCGCTCGACAATCCAGGCCGTCGCCCTCCCACGCGGGGCTCGTGTGGAAATCGACATGATCGCGGCGTACTAGAGCAGTGAGTCGCGGGGTAGCGGGGTAGCGAGCTCCTTGTCTGACGGAGCGCCCCGGGGCACACTGCCCGGCTTCCTGCCCTGGGTGACCCCCGCTCCTCGCTACCGGATTCTTGCGATGCGGCCCTGGGTTGGGAATCTCTCGAACTGCTTGGCATCGTGGCCGGGAACGACGCGGTCCGCGGAGCCAGCGAGTTGGATCATGCGATCCTGATTCTTGACATTAGCGGGTTGGTCAACTTCGCTGAAAGTCGCGCTGGCCTTGTGCTCGGCGAGATTGCGGTAGAGGTAGCAATTGTCGGAGGCGAGAACGAAAGGCGGGCTACCATCCACGCGGATGTATTGCGAAGCATACGTGTGGCGGGCGCCGGTGTAGGCGCGAATGCCAGGAATGACCTCCACGTCATCTCCGTCGACGAGGCGTAAGCGGCCTTCTGTGTTGAGTTGCACAAGGGCCTTGATGTCATCGGGATCGATGCCGCCGTGCCGTCCGCCGGGCTGCCAGGCGTCACCGGCGTAGTAGGCAAACTCCTGCCTCTGAATCCAGACCGTGGCTTTGGGGAACAGGTCGATTCCACCCAGGTGATCCCAGTGAGCGTGGCTGATGATGATATCGGTTACTTCTTCGGGCTTGACGCCGGCAAGCTTGACCGCCTCGTCGGGGCTTAGGTATTCGGCTGTAGGAAAGGACTTGAACCAGACTTCCCGGTGAAAGCCGCTGTCGAACAAGATGTTCCGGTTGCCGCCCCGGATCAGCCAGATGACCATAGCGATGTCAATCTTTTCGTCCTTGGGTGCTCCCATCACCAGGGCGGCTACGGGCACGTTCAACGCGGTGCCGTAACGAATGGCGTGCACAGAATAATCCGGCGGGGAGAGGGGAGGAGCGCCCAGGAGAGTGAGGAAGAGAGCGACCAACGTCCTCATGGCATCATGACTCCTATGTCTTGGCGGGCATTGTAGGCGGGACGAGCGTCGTTGTGAAGGCCGCTACCGGCGACAGGCGATTTCTTGGGATTCTCGTTGAGCGTGAGGGGAACGACCCAGGGCGCTTCTGCACGCCTCCTTCACGGTCGGTTGTCGCCCGGACCAGGCGGAGGCGCCCGGGGTCTCCCTCGGTGCATGACCGGGTCCGAAGGAGCCTCAGAACGAGTCCGGCGTTTGCGGCCCCTCACGCAGGCGTCTTACACTGGGAGCCAGGGATTCCCCATGCCCGTCTCTTGGCGCATTTCCGACGGTCTCGTTGTTCTTGAGAGCGACGAGCCGGTCACTTTCGCGGAGTGGCAAGCGGCCATTGATGCCGCTCTTGCGAGCAAGGACTATCGGCCGGGGATGGGAGTGCTACACGATCAGCGACGGCTCAAGCGGGCGCCATCAATCGAGGAGGGCAAGGCCCGCGTGAACTTCGTCGCGGGGCGGGGGATTCGCAGATGGGCGGTATTGGCGGTGGGCGACGCCACCTACGGGATGGGTCGGATGGGCGAAGCGCTTTCCGCGGCGACCTCGGTTGAGATCCGCGCCTTCCGGGATCCCGCCGAGGCCGAGGCGTGGGCACGTGGGGAGGGGTAGTCCGCCTCACCGGAGGAAAAGCCGGCATCCAGTGGAGGCACTCCGACCGGGCTCACCTGCAGGGACCGAGAGTTAGCGTGATCCGCTCCCGCTCAGGGTTACGGACGCGAACAAAGAAACACCCAACCTAGCGAAGAACGTTACGGACCGACACGACTCGGGTGCATTCCAGGACCCTCGCGGTCGAGCCCCATCGTCTCGCCTGATGCCGATAGCGCCTCGGTCCCCCCTCGTGGCATACTTAGTCCCACATCCGGGTGCGTTCCAACCGTTCGACAGTGGCGGAGGTCAAGTGTCGTTGATGACGACCGGAAGGAGATAAGCGATGCGCTTGAACAGCAAAGCGATCGTTGCCCTGTCCACTCTAGCCTTGCTGCTGCCGCTCGTGGGACGAGGCGACACACCGGGCCGCCATCCCCGTTACTTGCGCGCTCGGAGCGACCTTCGGACGGCATGGCTGCTCCTGAGGGTGCACGACGAGCCCAATGTCATGCGTGAGGTGCGGGCGACCCAGGTTGATATCGAGCGCGCCATTCGCGAGATCGACCGCGCGGCCGTGCTGGACCGCAAAGACATCGATGATCACCCGCCGATCGATACGAGCCTGGATCGCCCGGGGCGCTTTCTCAAGGTGATGGCCTTGCTCGACAGCGGGCGCGCGGACATCGCAGGCGAAGAAGACAATCCCTACGCGGTAGGCTGGCGCAATCTCGCTTACCGCCACGTCGACGCGGCTAAGGAGCACTTGCGGAGAGCCGCGGTCACGCTGCGACTCGACCGAGAGTTGGGTTTCTAGATGTGACCAGCCTCCATCCAGGAGGCTGACGAAACCGACGGGGCGGGCCATCTCGCCCCGGGGCCTTCAGAAGAGAAGGGGCGATCAGAACGCGGGTGTGACCCGCACCATCACGACGTCGTGGGGCTCCACCTTCGCCTCGAACCGTCCCTCGAATGAACCGAGGTCTGACTTCCTCCACAGGTCGCGGACCACGGCCTTCCCGCCCGGGGAGAGGCCGATGTCCTCCCAGGGAATCACGATCTTCCCGGCCTCGGTGCCGCGGTTGAAGAGGATCACGGCCCGCGAGCCATCGGCCAGGGGCTTCACAAACACTTGGTGAGGGCCGTTGTCCCGGACCTTGCGTCCCTGAATCCCGAGCGGATCCTGGTCCACCGCGATGGCCTCGCGGTTGGTGAGGATCTCGATCGTCTCCTTGGACATGGTGCGCAGGTCGTTGCCCGCAATGAGGGGAGCCGCGAAGAGACACCAGAAACTGAAGTGGGCGCGGGACTCGGAGGGGTTCAAGCCTCCGTTACCGACCTCGAGCATGTCGGGGTCGTTCCAATGGCCGGGGCCCGCGTAGGGATGGAGTTCGGCTACCAGGTCGATGATGTGTACGACGCCCATCCCCCCCCAGCTCCTCCCGCAGTCCCAGCAGTCCTGGATGTCTCCGGTGCTGCGCCAGAGGTGGCCCACCCCCTGCGCCCAGAGCCAAGGCTTTGTGCTCCCCCATTCGCAGATGCTGAAGACGATGGGACGGCCACTCCCGCGGAGGGCGCGGCTCATCCGCCCGTAGGAGTCGCGAGTGTCCTGCCCCTGCGTGTTGCACCAGTCGTACTTCAGATAATCTACGCCCCACTCGGCGTAGGTCCGTGCGTCGAGCTCCTCGTAGCCTTTGCTCCCGGGGCGTTTCTTGCAGGTTCCGGTGCCCGCGTCCGAGTAGAGGCCGAAGCGGAGCCCCTTCCCGTGGACGTAGTTGGCCAAGTCCTTCATTCCGGACGCGAAACGCTCGGGGTCGGCGACGATACGACCCTTCTCGTCGCGCTTCACCTGCCAGCAGTCATCGATGACCACGTACTGGTAGCCCACATCCTTCATTCCCGCGGTCACCATGGCGTCAGCCGTCTCCTTGACGAGCTTCTCGCTGACGTCGCAACCGAACTTGTTCCAACTGTTCCAGCCCATGGGCGGCGTGGGGGCGAGCCCCTCGCCGCTTGCCGCCTGGCTAATCAGAGCGCCGTGCGCCGTGAGGACGGCCGCTAAGATCTGACGCCGCAACCTATCCATTACCTTCCTCCCGCGGAATGTGCGGAGTTTACCCGAATAGGTATCGACGCGAGAGGCGTTGAGAAGCACGGCGTTGCTCAGCCCGCCCCTCATCGAGCGCCCGGCCGGCAAGAGGGAACTAGGACAAGTCTTCCCCGCTTTGCAAGAAGGGATCTCGCATCTATCGAGTCGAGCCGCTCACGGGACCTTCCTGAAGGGCCCTCTCGTCCTTGAGGGCGCCCATGACGCCGGCGGCGATCATCTCCAGCGGCTCTTCGTAAGGATCGAGGAGCAGCTCCCGCTTGAGGCCATCGGCGGAACGCTTGAAGCGCAGCAGCCACCACGTCGTGTGCGGCAGCCGATGGATTCTCACGTTCCAGACTGCGGGCTGAGCCGCCACCGTTCGTGTGAGAACGTCTGCAATCGCCCGATTCCTGGGCGAGTCCGGGATCTGGCCAGAGATCAGAACCTGACCCAACGGTGGCCTCACTTGGAGAGAATTCGACTGGGGGGAGGGGCCCGACTGCCGACAGGGTAGCATGCCTGTCAAGAACCGTTAGTCCAATCCGGTAATCCAATAATTCGTTCCAACTAGGCTCTTGACGTCGGTGCACGCGCGGACGTAGCGTTGTCTGCCCAATATCTGCGGGTTTTCCTGGAATGGGAGTAGAGGCGACATGGGGGAACGCCTGGCGCATTTCCGCCTCGACCACCAAGGGTGGTCGACCTCCTTGCGGGTGTTGAGGTGAGGCCTTCCGGCGGGCTGGGTTTCTTCCCCGCCTCTCGCCCAGACTGGATTTTGAACCTCGGCGGCCCCTATCCGGCAAGGCTCGATCGGACTGAATTTCTCGGGGGCTTCCGTGCCAGATTCTAGCGTTCCCGATCCCGGGCCCGTTCGCCGGGCGCGGACGCGAGAGACTCGGGCAGTAAGTGACAAGCCAACCACGCCTTTCGACAATCTCGAGAGCGCCCACGAGTACGTCCGGTTGCTCGTCGAGGCCATCGAGGAAGCGGTCTCCGCCATCGACGAGGAAACCCGCCGTGCGGCCGGCGAAGGCAGTGGCCGGCCCCTCGAGGCGCTGCGGTTGGTCACCTATAAACTCGAAAAGCTGCGCGGGCACATGACCGCCGGCCGTCGGCTGCTCAACGACCTCAGGACTCTGCGCCGCCTCCTCCTGGGGCAAAGGCTGCTGTCCGAAGACCGGATACCCGGAGACGATGGCTCCGGATGACCAACACTTACTTGAGCGATGAAACGTATTCCGACCTTCGAGCAAGGAAGCAATCGGTGGAGGTCAGAACTCTCGGCGGGCAGCCGCGTGTCCGATAGCGCAAATTGAGGGAGCAACATGAGCTCGCTTGGGACGGCATCGTTCGACCTAGTTGACTTGGATCCCGTCACTCGGACAGCTCCGCCGTCTCGAGGAAGGAGGTAGTCGATGTCCGCTCTCAGGGGCACCATTTTGCTTTCGCTGATCGCCCTGGCGGTTCCCAGCCGGGCCCTAGCCCTCTGCACGACCAGCACCTGTGAACCGGACGGAACACAGCCGAGCGGCGCCGTGTTCCGCATGTGCATGCCGGAGCCGGGGTGCTGGAACGGCGATCTTGTGATCTGGGCCCATGGCTACGTGGCGTTCAACGAACCCGTGCGCATCCCAGAGGACCAGCTTGTGATCGGCGGTGTATCCCTGCCCCGCCTAATCAACAATCTGGGTTTCGGTTTCGCTACGACCAGCTACCGAACGAACGGGCTGGCCGTGAAGGACGGGATCGAGGATGTGCGCGAGCTGGTGGATCTCTTCCGAGCGGCGCACGGCTCGCCGGACCGGGTCTACCTGACGGGGGCGTCCGAAGGCGGCCTGATCACTACTTTGGCCGTCGAGCAGTTCCCGGAGACGTTCGACGGCGGCCTTGCCGCCTGCGGGCCGATCGGCGATTTTCGCCAGCAGCTCGATTACTTCGGGGACTTCCGGGTGGTGTTTGACTATTTCTTCCCCGGCCTCATCCCCGGCAGCCCTGTCACGATCCCCCCCGACGTCATAGCCAACTGGCAGACGACCTACGTTCCGCGGATCACCGCGGCCCTTCGCGCGCGCCCCCACGCCGTCGACCAGCTTTTGCGCGTGACCGGTGCTCCCACCGATCCCCTCGTCCCCGCCACCCGGGAGGCTACGATCTTGGGCCTCCTCTGGTACAACGTCTTCGCCACCAATGATGGGGTAACCAAGCTGGGCGGCCAGCCCTTCGATAACACCCAGCGTTTTTACTCGGGATCTGATAACGACTTCCTGCTAAACCTGCTGGTGCAGCGCTTTGCAGCCCAACCCGTTGCCCTCGACGAGGTCGGGGCCAACTACCAGACCTCTGGGCGGCTGATTTCGCCTCTGGTCACGATCCACACCACCGGGGACCCCATCATCCCTTTTGGCCACGAGGCCCTCTACTGGCTCAAGACCCTGTTTTCGGGCTCGCTGTTCCTCCACGACGAGATACCGGTTCTACGCTATGGCCACTGCGCCTTCCAGCCTAGCGAAGCGCTGGTGGCGTTCGCCCTGCTGGTACTAAAGGTCAGGGGCTTGGAGCTGGTCGGAGCCGAGCACGCCCTGCCCGACCCAACGTCTCGGCAGGAGTTCCTAGACCTAGCGCGTAAGAACGGGCTCGCCCCGCAGAGTCCGATTCCCTAGAGGCCCGGCCCGCCACGGTTGCGCGGGCGGCAGAGGGGAGGGCCCACTAATGCGACTCCTCTCGGATCGGTGCATTACCTGACCGGTCTCTGGGGGAGCGCCCGCGCTGCCCCTCCGAGTAAACCTCGTTATGTCAGCGTCCGCAGGACCAGCAATGCGGTGTCGTCGTGGGGTTGCTCGCCTCCCGCAAATCTCTCCGCGTCACTCGTGATCGCATCGATGACCTGCTCCGCGCCCTTGCCGGCGGTCTGTCTCAGAACCGCTGCGATGCGCTCCTCGCCGTACAGTCTCTGGGAAGGGTCCGCCCGCTCGCTCAGGCCATCGGTGTAGAGGAGCAAAGCCGTCCCCGGTGGAACCTCTACCTCGCCCACCGCGTAGGTTGACGTCTCGAAGATCCCCAGGGGCAGACCCGTGGCCTCGAGCCGTAGCAAGTTGCCGTCGGGACCAAGGCCCAGGGGGGGCGCATGCCCGGCGTTGACGTAGCGCAGCCGGTACGCGCTGAGATCGAGCACGGCCAGCACCATGGTCACAAAAACGTTCGGTGCGGTATGGTGAGCCAGCTGCGCGTTCATGGCGTGAGCGACCGCCTCGAGTGAGTGGTCACGGGTCAAAAAAAGCGCGAAATGAAGGGTGGCCTGCAGGTTCGCGGTCAGGAGGGCGGCACCTGTACCCTTGCCCGAGACGTCGGCCATGGCAATGAACAGGTGGGAGTTACCGAGGGGCAAGGCATCGTAATAATCGCCGCCAATGAGACGAAAGGGCGTGTAGTGAGCAGCCAACTCGATGCCCGGTATGCCCGGGAGCAGGGCGGGGAGTAGGCGGGACTGGATTTCCCGTGCCGTGCGCTGGTCCTCTTCTCTGTCGAGGCGACACAGGAATTCACGGCGAAGAATGACCTGAACGGCAGTGAACATGACGAATCCCAACAACATGAGCGCGAGCGAGATCCATCGGAGCGGGCTGGACACGAAATAGACGGCGATGAACGCCAGGCCACCCAGGGAACAGCTGGCCAAGGTTACGGCGACGGTCCAGGCTATTCGCGTGCGAATCGGGAGCCGGCGCTGCCACGTCGGGTCCCATCCCAGCGCCGCAAAAAGCACGGTGTCTCGATTCCACCGCGCTTTCCCTTTGGAACGCGTGGGGCCCGACTCCCCTAATCCCATTTACTCCTTCCCGGGCGCCCACGACCACGGCCGAGGCCAGGAGCGGGTCGCTGGGGTCCCCGCCGAGGCTCGCGATCTGTGTCTCCGCGGGAGAACATTGAGGTGCGAGGTTCCCCCAAGGCCAGAGAGGCTAACACGGGCGGGGAGAGTCGCCCCTGCACCTGGTAACTTGCGTCCGAGGGCAGGCTGCTCAAGGCTACGGGGCCTAAAGCGACGTCCGTCCGTAGTAGAGTGGCACGCTGACGGCCCTGGGACGGGCGCTACGGCGAGGAGGCGGAAGTAAGAGCACGCTTGCGGCGACAAACCGGCAAAAACTTGGCGGCCGCGGGCGGGAATCGTGACCGGCAGGCCCAGGATGCTGGTTCCCGAGAAGGGACAATTGACCCGTGGAGAACCGTCTCTCGAGAGAGGATGAGGACTGGCTAAGGATGCTGTCCCTGGGGCACTATGTCATCGCAGGGCTCGAGGCCCTCGCCGGTTTTATGCCAAGCCTCCATCTCGCGCTCGGTGTTTGGCTGTTGACGTCGGAGGTGGCGAAGTCAAAGAATGGAGCACCCGCCGTTCTCTTCGGCGGCTTCTTTACCCTCCTTGCCCTCACATGGATGCTCCTGGCCTGGTCCCTGGCCACGTGCCTTGTCATCGCGGGGAGGAGTCTCGCCGACCGCAAGCGGAGGACACTCTGCCTGGTCGTGGCCGGCGCCGAGGCCATGCTGTGTATACCCTTTGGCACCGTTCTGGGGATGTTCACGATCATCGTTCTCCTGCGCCCCGAGGTGCGTGACGTATTCGAGGCAACGGACCGATCCGTTCGCCCCCGACGGCCGAGCACCCCATAAGACGACTTCGCGGCTGAGGATCCGGCGCTCGAAACACTGCGCCGGCGAACAGGATCGGCGCAACGCAAATTTCCGCTCGCGGCTCAGCGGCCCGTCTCTGTAGTAAGTTACGGGCGCCGTCGTTCCATGTCCTGCTGCCACGGACCGGAGGAGGTCGTCCATGCCACAGACCCCCCATGTCGAGACCCATTTCACTTCGGGCGAGGTGGTGAGGGATGTGGTCATCGGCATGTCCGACGGCCTCACCGTCCCCTTCGCCCTGGCGGCGGGGCTCTCGGGGGCCGTGGACGCTACTGCCATCGTGATCACGGCCGGCTTGGCCGAGGTGGCGGCGGGCTCGATCGCCATGGGCCTGGGCGGATACCTCGCGGCCAAGAGCGACGCCGAGCACTACCGGAGTGAGCGGGCCCGTGAGCAGCGCGAAGTGAGGGAACTGCCCGCGCACGAAGCGGCGGAGGTGGCCGAGATCTTCCGGTCCTACGGCCTCACCGAGGACGAGAGTGCTCCTTTGGTCGAAGCACTGCGCCAGCGCCCCGAGGCCTGGGTCGACTTCATGATGCGGTTCGAGCTGGGCTTGGAGCAGCCCGACCCGCAGCGCGCGCGCAAGAGCGCGATCACGATCGCGGGGGCCTATATCGCGGGCGGCTTGGTCCCCCTTGCCCCCTACTTCCTGGTCGCCAGGGCCCGGGCCGCTCTGCCCCTCTCGGTGGGGGTCACCCTGGTCGCCCTTGCCGTGTTCGGTTACGTGAAGGGGCGCTTCACGGGCGCCGCCCCCCTTCGGGGGGCGCTGCAGACCATGCTCATCGGGGGGCTGGCGGCGGCTGCCGCCTTCGCTATCGCCCGCCTCGTCTCCTGATCAGCGGGGCGTAGGGAGCGCGGGGACGGCCTTCAGACGCTCTTGCTGGCTCCGCCCCATGTAAGCGATTCCCAGATAGAGGTAGGCTTGGGCGAGCTGGGGGGACATGGTGGTCCCGCCCGCCGCGACGAGCCGCCGGGCGGCCGCGTCCAGGGCCGCTATCCCACTCTCGAACTCGCCGTTCTCCACGCGCCGAACGCCCTCCGCCACATCGGGATCCAGGGGGACCTTGATCGCAGCCAGGCCGAGGGGGAGGGGCAGCCCGGGGGTCCCCGGCCTGTGGGGGGCTGACTCCACGAGCACGGCAATGCTGGCCCGTTCTATCCCGGGTTCCCTGGCCATGGCCTCGGAGCGCTTGAGGGCTCCCCGGGCGGCCTCGGGGTCGTCCGTCAAGAGGTAGGCTTCGGCCAGCCGCAGGTAGGGGTAGTAGCGGTCGATCTTGTTGGTCCCGTAGGTGACGACGTTGTTCCCGGGCTCGGGCCGCAACTTGAGGGCGCGCTTCAGCGCCTCCACCGCTCTTGGCCCCTGCCGCTGCTTCAGGGCTTCGACGCCCGCGGTGTAGGCGTCATACCATTCCTCGGCGGCGACAAGGGAGGAGAGGAGGACGAGGGTCAGTGCCCACCCCCATGGCCGCTTCATGGGGTGACTCTACTCCCCTGGTTCACTCGCGGCAACAACCGCTGGTACACTAGAAGCTTATGGCTGACGATCCCATCCCCGCCCATCGCGCGGCCGGGCTGCACGCCCTGCTAAAGGAGCGCATCCTCATCATGGACGGTGCGATGGGTACGATGATTCAAGCCCGCAACCTCCAAGAGGCGGACTTCCGCGGCGGGCGTTTCAAGGACCACCCCCGCGATCTCAAGGGCTGCAACGACCTGCTCTCCCTCACCCAGCCCGCGGTGGTGGAGGCCATCCACCGGGAGTACCTGGAGTCGGGGGCGGACATCATCGAGACCAACACGTTCAACTCCACCTCTATCTCGCTGGCGGACTATGCTCTGCAGGAAGCGGCTTACGAGATCAATCTGGCCGCGGCCCGGGTGGCTCGGAGGGCGGCGGGCGCGTTCATGGCCGCCCGGCAAGGGCGGGGAGTGTTCGTGGTCGGAGCCCTGGGGCCCACCAACCGCACCGCCTCCTTCTCCCGCGACGTGAACAACCCGGGCGCCCGCCAAGTGACCTTCGACGAGCTGGAGGCCGCCTACTACGACCAGGCCCGCGGTCTCCTGGACGGCGGGGTGGACGTGCTGATGGTGGAGACCATTTTCGACACCCTGAACGGCAAGGCCGCCCTCTTTGCCATCCAGCGCGCCTTCGATGAGCGGGGACAACGGGTGCCGGTGATGGCCTCCGTGACCATCACGGACATGAGCGGCCGCTGCCTATCCGGACAGACGGTGGAGGCCTTCTGGAACTCCGTCTCCCACGTGGATCTGTTGAGCGTGGGGATCAACTGCTCGCTGGGACCGCGCGAGATGAGGCCCTACTTGGAGGAGCTCTCCGGCGTGGCCCCCGTGTTTGTGAGCTGCTACCCCAACGCGGGCCTGCCCAACCCCCTCTTGCCCACGGGCTTCCCCGAGACGCCCGCGGACATGGCCCCCGTTCTGCGCGAGTTCGCGGAAAGGGGCTGGATCAACATCGTCGGGGGCTGCTGCGGCACTACCCCCGCCCACATCCGGGCCATCGCGGAAGCGGTGCGGGGCCTGCCCCCGCGTGACCCCGCCCGGCCCGCGCCCTACTCGCGATTCAGCGGCTTGGAGCCGCTCACCATTCGTCCGGATGCCAACTTCCTGAACATCGGCGAGCGCACCAACGTCACCGGGTCGCCCCGCTTCGCCCAGCAGATCCTGGCCGGCCGCTTCGAGGAGGCCCTGGCCGTCGCGCGCCAGCAGGTGGAGGGGGGGGCCCAGATCCTCGATGTAAACATGGACGAGGGGATGCTGGACTCCGCGGCCGCGATGACGACGTTCCTGAACCTCATCGCCGCCGAGCCCGACATCGCGCGCGTGCCCATCATGGTGGACAGCTCCAAGTGGAGCGTGATCGAGGCCGGGCTGAAGTGCCTCCAGGGGAAGGGCATAGTCAACTCCATCAGCCTCAAAGAAGGAGAGGAGGCTTTCAAGCGGCAAGCCCGGCTCGTCCGCCGCTACGGGGCGGGGGTGGTGGTGATGGCCTTCGACGAGGAAGGCCAGGCCACGTCCGTGGAGCGCAAGGTCGCTATCTGCGCGCGCGCCCACGGGATCCTCACCGAGGAGGTGGGTTTCCCGCCCACGGACATAATCTTCGACCCCAACATCCTGACCGTCGCCACCGGCATCGAGGAGCACAACGACTACGCAGTGGCATTCATAGAGGCCACGCGGAGGATCAAGGCCCTCCTGCCCGGCTGCAAGGTGAGCGGGGGAGTCAGCAATATCTCGTTCTCCTTCCGGGGGAACAAGGCCGTGCGGGAGGCCATGCACTCGGCCTTCCTTTACCACGCGATCAAGGCCGGCCTCGACATGGCCATCGTCAACGCGGGCCAGCTGGAAGTCTACGCGGAGATCCCCCGGGACCTGCGGGAACTCGTGGAGGACGTGCTCCTGAACCGCCGGGAGGACGCTACCGAGAGGCTCGTGGCCTTCGCGGAGTCGGTGAAGCAGAAGGACAAGGGTCCGATTCAGGAGGACGCCTGGCGGCGGGGAACGGTGGAGGAGAGGCTTACCCACGCCCTCGTGAAGGGGATCGTGGACTTCATCGAGGCCGACACCGAGGAGGCGAGGGAGAAGCACGGGAGGCCCCTGGCCGTGATCGAGGGCCCCCTCATGGCCGGCATGAACGTGGTGGGGGACCTCTTCGGCTCCGGCAAGATGTTCCTGCCCCAGGTGGTGAAGAGCGCGCGGGTGATGAAGAAGGCGGTGGCCTACCTGCAGCCATTCCTGGAAGCCGAGAAGAAGGAGGGAGAACCAAGGCCGGCGGAAGCGCGGATCGTGATGGCCACGGTCAAGGGCGACGTCCACGACATCGGCAAGAACATCGTGGGCGTGGTCCTGGCCTGCAATAACTACGAGATCGTCGACCTCGGGGTGATGGTGCCTTGCGAGAAGATCCTGGCCACCGCCCGGGAGGTGGGCGCGGACATGGTCGGTCTCTCCGGCCTCATCACGCCCTCCCTCGAGGAGATGGCGCATGTGGCGCGGGAGATGGAGCGCCAGGGCTTCGAGGTCCCCCTTCTCATCGGGGGAGCCACCACGAGCAAAGCCCATACCGCGGTGAAGATCGCGCCCGCTTACCACGGGCCGGTGGTGCATGTCCTGGACGCCTCCCGGGCGGTGGGGGTGGTGGGCAAGCTCAAGAGCCCTGGGCAGAGGGGGACTCTGGCCGCGGAGAACCGGGCCGAGCAGGAGCGTCTCCGCCGGGAATTCCTCGCCCGCCGGACGGAGCGTCCGCTCCTCTCCCTGGAGGACGCGCGCCGCCGGCGAACACGCATCGACTGGAACGCCTACCAGCCGCCGCGCCCCTCCCTCCGGGGCGTGCGTGTGCTCGATTCCGTGCCCCTGGCCGAGATCGTGCCCTTCATCGACTGGTCCCCCTTCTTCCACACCTGGGAGCTGAAGGGAACCTACCCGCGGATCTTCGAGAACGAGGCCTGGGGGGCGCGGGCCCGGGAGCTTTTCGATGATGCCCAGAGGCGGCTCGGTCAGACGGTGAGGGACGGGTCCCTGACCGCGCGCGCGGTCTTCGGCCTCTTTCCCGCCAACAGCGTGGGCGACGATATCGAGGTCTACACCGACGACGCGCGCTCCGGGATCCTCGCCACCTTCCACACCTTGCGCCAACAGTCGGACAAAGGGGAGGCCGAACCCGACCAGGCCCTGGCCGACTTCATCGCTCCCCGCGAGACCGGGCTCCTCGACTACCTGGGGGCCTTTGCCGTGACCTCGGGGGTCGGGATCGAGCCTTTGGTGGAGGCCCTCGAAAAAGACCACGACGACTACGGATCGATCATGGTCAAGGCCTTGGCCGACCGCCTGGCGGAGGCCCTGGCCGAGTGGCTGCACAAGCGGGCTCGCGCCGAGTGGGGCTACGGCGAGAACGAGTCGCTCAGCGTAGAGGACCTGATCCGGGAGCGCTACCGAGGCATCCGCCCCGCTCCTGGCTATCCAGCTTGCCCGGACCACACCGAGAAGCGCCCCCTCTTCGATCTCCTCCGGGCGGAGGAGAACGTCGGCATCCGCCTCACGGAGAGCTACGCCATGCTTCCCGCCGCCTCGGTGAGCGGTTTCTACTTCTCGCACCCCCAGGCCCGCTACTTCGCGGTGGGCCAGATCGAGCGCGACCAAGTGCTCGACTACCACCGGAGAAAGGGTATGGACCTGAGGGCGGTGGAGCGCTGGCTGGCCCCCCACCTCAACTACGAGCCCGAGGGAGAGGTGGTGGGGGAGGTGTCACCCACGCGCGCGCCCAACGGCGTCGTGGTCTGAAGAGGCCCAAAGGCCGCCGTCCCCCATGAAGCTCCAGCTCCGCTTCCCGGCCAGCCCCGAGAACGCGCTCGACCACGCGCAGCTCGCGGTGGAGGCATCGTGGGAGGAGAACGAAGTCGACCTCGACTACTCACCGGCCAGCTTGGAGCGCCTGGACGAGCAGATCGAAGGGCTCCGCGAGCAGGGGCTGACGGGGGAGGACGTGGCGGAAGCCCTCTTCGTGTTCGGCTGCTACCTCGGGCAGGTCATGATCCAGGGCCTGGGGGGGCGATGGGTGGCGACCGCCCGCTCGCCGCTCCGTGACCTTTCCCCCTGGCCGATGGTGGTGGTTCTGCCCGGGGGCTCGGCCTGGGACCCCATCGGCAAGGCCTACAAGCGCCTCGAGCTCGGCGATTCAGAGTATCTGCCCGCCTTCTACGCGGCCGCGGCCGTCTCCGCGGGGCACGCGTGAGGGACGAGGACGCGGTCGAGATCCCCATCACAGGCGAATTGGACCTGCATACGTTTGCTCCCCGCGACGTAGCTTCCCTGGTCGAGGACTACGTGCGGGCCTGTCGAGAGAAGGGAATCCGCCGACTGCGTCTCATCCATGGCCGCGGCCGTGGCGTACAGCGCGCAGAGGTGCGGCGCGTCCTTGCCCGCTTGTCCGAGGTGGCGGCCTTCGCGGACGCTCCCCCCGAACGGGGCGGCTGGGGCGCGACCCTCGTCGAACTCTACCCAACGTGAACGACGCTGACGTGCGAGAGATCACAAGCGGCAATGGCTCAAGTCTTTTCTTAGGAGTTCTGGAAGCCGCCCCGGACGGGGCTTTCAGGAGGTCACACCCTTCGCGCCCGCGCAGGCACGGGACAAATGCGATCTTGACAAGGGAGGACACGCCAACTACATTGCGATTGCGCCGCGAAACGGCGACACCGAATCATCAATCAACCTTGGACGGGAACAGCATGGGTGGTCATGCGTAACCTGACGTTTGGCTTCTTCGACGACAGCGGCCTTCCTCGTGACACTCGGATCCTGATGTTCTACTCATTCGATACGGACGAGAACCTGCCGCGGTCCGGCATCCTCCACTACCACTTGGGGGAGGGGCGCTTCGTGGGACCGCGGCACGACCGTGAGCTCACGACCGCTGCCCTCGAATTCCTCACCCACGCGGGCCGCCTTCCCGCGGGATCCTGAGCTCGCCCCCGAACCCCCGCCTCTTAAGATGGCCCCCTTGTCTTTCTGAACGGGAGGGCCGTATCGTCGAAGCCTCCTCATGCGCGGCTCGCTGGTGCGCCTAGAACCGAGGGCGTGAGCGACGCCGCGACTCCGGTGGGGTTAAGGAGGCGCGGAGGTTGGATGAAACTTTCCCCGGAGGCGCGGCGAGGTTGCAATACCGATGCGGCCGTCGGGCTGCCGGTAGGCGATGAGACCAGCGGTCTGGGGGAAGGACTCGATGATGTCCAGGCCCCGTCCCGGTCCGAGGATGAAGCCTACTTTGGACAAAGCATCGGCGAAGGTCCCATCGGGGGAGATGATGGTGGCGCTCAATGCCCCATCGGAGGGTTGGAGGGTCCGGGGATCGAGGATGTGGCCGTATGTGCGGTTGCCTGCGGTGAGGTAGTTGGCATTCTGGGCGGAAGTCGAGACCGAGCATTCCCCGACCTCCAGCATGCCGAGCAACCTGTTGGGGGCGTCTGGATTCTTGATCCCGACCCGCCATGAGTCTTTGCCCGGCGGGTGGCCGAGGAGGTACTGGTTGCCCCCGGCGTCGATCAACCCCGTGAGGCCGTGTTTGCGGAGCACGTTGGCGGCGAGCTCTACTGCGAAGCCTTTGGCGATACCACCCAAGTCGAGTTCGACGCCGGGGCGGGCGAAGCGCGCCGTGTGCAGGCTCTCATCGATGAGTAGGTTCTTGTACCCAACTAGGGGACGCACCCGGGCCAGCTCCTCCGGGGCGGGGACGTGGGCCTTCTTGTCGTGAAATCCCCAGAGACGCACCAAGGGACCCACGGTGATGTCGAAGGCACCGTCGCTCAAGGCGCTGACGCGCTGTGCCGCCTCCAAGACCGAGAGCAGGGGAGCGCTGACCTTCACCGGGACGCGATCCGCGTTGCGGTTGAGTTCTGCGAGCTCGCTGTCGTCCCGGTAGTTGCTCATGAGCCGGTCGACTTCCGCGACGGCCGCGAAGGCCTCGTCGACGGCGGCCCGGCGCTCGCTGGCCGAGCCTCCATTGGCCATGATCTCCACCGACGTCCCCATGAGGTATCGGTATTCCCTGGTCGTCACGTCCGGATCGGCCGCCGGCGGCTCCCCGCCCGCGGAGGCCTGCCCGACCAACACGAAGGCGACCCAGGCGACGCCCTTCCCGGGGAGCGGTCTCACTTGTTGCCTAGGGGAATGCGGACGCCTCCCGTGAAGATTGCGGCCTGAAACCCGGTCGTGCTCCGGTAGAACTCGTACTCGGCGGTCAGGCCGGCGCCTTCCGGGAGCCAAAGGAGACGGCCCCGGGACGTGTAGACCACTCGTCCACCGTAGAGGCTGGAGTCAAATGGCTGGAGCCGAAAGTCCCCCGTGAAGTAGTGGGGGTTGCCGAAGTATTCCGGAGCAAAGAAGAATGCCCCCGTCTGCTGGTACCACCGATACGACACATTTACCAGGAGTTGTCGGGTCAGATAGTGGGACAGACCCACCTGAAGGCTGTTGGAGTGGATCGACCAAGTATCCAGGTAGTGTCGGTAGTCGGTCTCGAGATAGCTATCGAGAGGTAGGGCTTGCCGAAGCCTCGCGCTTAGCGTCTGGCGGGTTCGGCTGTCCGGGGAGACTCCAACCGCTCGCTCGCCGTTGATGAGCGCGCGAAGGAACGGACTCGATTGGTACCCGTCGATCTGCGCGATCTCGTAGCCGAATTGCGCGACCGTAGTTTTCGTGAGGGTGTGAGTGAGGGAGGCGAAGGCGTCGCTCGCAAACTGGTTCTCCGTCCGCTGGGCGGGGTGGAGCTGCGGTCGGTTGAGGGAGAACGAGTAGCCGCCCGCCACGGTCGTATTTCCTTTGTTCAGGCGCTTGGAGATCTGCGCGATGACGGTGGTCGCCTGGTAGAAGTTCTCGTGCCCCACCTCCGCACCAACGGTGAGCTTCGTGTCATCGCTCAGCTTATGGATCACGGAGGCGCCCGCCAGCAGGCGGGTGTCCCTGGCGCCCGGTCGGTGACAGCGCACGCACGAGTCCGAGGCCGCGGAGATGGCGTCCAGGCCGAACTTTGCTCGGAGGGTCGTTCGGTCGGTGAAGTCTTTGGTGAGCTCGATCGTTGGGCTCAGGATGGTGGCGTCCCGCGTGTCCTGGAAGGCGTGGAACTGGACGTTCAGCTCGTCTTCCGCCCAGTCCACATACCCTGCCCCTTCGAGGGCGGAGACGCCGATGCCCACGACTAAGAGCGCCCGCAGGCGTGAGCGGTAGCGAGGCTTACTTGCAGCCACAGCCGCCCGACTGGACTCCAAAGCCTCCCGCTGCGCCCTCTCGAGCCTCCTGCCAGTGCGTCTGGTACGCGACGCGTCCCGCGTCGGAATCGAAGGTCATGCAGGGATCGGCGAGACGGCCCCGCTGCCACGGCTGGACGGTCGCGCACCCTTGAGCGGAGAGTCCCATCACGCCCGCGAGGACCACCGTGCGGCAGAGCAGGGACATCAAGACCTCCTCATGGACCGATGACGACCACTCCGTCGCTCTCCGCTCCCGCTTCCTCGAGGAGCCTCGCGATCTCCTGACGGTAGACCGGAAGGCTGGCGGGTGAATACCCCGCGTGGCGGAAGCGGATGTTGCCGCTCCGATCGATCAGGAAGGAGCTGGGCATGGCCTCGGCGCCGAAGGCCTCGGGCACGCGGCCCTGGGGGTCGAGAACGACCGGCATCTGATGGGGATGGTGCGAGAGGAACTCGTCGGCGTCGCGACGCCGCTCGTCGACGTTCACGGCCAACAGGTCGAGGCCGAGGGGGTGGAGCTCCAGGTACAGCGCATCCAGGGAGGGGAAGGAGCTCTTGCAGGGCCCGCACCAGCTCGCCCAGATGTCCACGAGAAGGACGCGACCCTTGAAATCGGCGAGCCTCACCGTCTTGCCCTCGAGGGTGGTGAGCTCGAGGGTCGGTGCTGTCGTTGGCGTCGGGCGGGCCCCGGCCGTTCCGGAAAGGAGCACCGTTACAAGAGCCGCGACCCAGAAGGAAGGGCGCATCCTACCGGCTGCCCGGGGCCCCATAGACAACCACCCAGTTGAAGACGAGCGCCGCCTTCGTTTGCGGATCCCCGGTCCAGTACCGGTACATCGACCCCCCGGGCTGGGTGTCCACGACCAAGGCGCTCGCCGCATCATAGGGCTTCACGTCCTTGAGGACCTCTTGGTAGGTGCCCATCGAATAGTTGCCGGCCGCACGAGAGTCGTTGTGACAGGAGAGGCAGTCATTCGCAAAAGCGGTTTGGAGGTCGGTGTAGGCGACCGTCCGGCCCGTGGGGGCGGTAGGCCCTCCCGGCACCCCGGGGTTGGAGGTGTCGGTTCCGGGCCGCCCGTTCACGCAGGCGGCCAAGAGGGGAGCGCAAATCAAACATACCAACCCGAGGGTCCGGCGGACATCCGCACCCCTCAGGCCGAGATAGCGCATTGGCGTGAGCCCGAGCAATGGGCATGCCACCGAGGCCCGGTTTGAGTCGAGCCCTTTTGGCCGAGAAAAGGAAGAGCGGGATCCGTAGCCGCGGGACTCGTATCTCGCCACGGACATTGCCTGTCCTTCACCGGTGACAACGCCGTTGTATGGCGTCAGCGGGGTTCTCTCCCCGGGGTTGACCCGCGGGTCTTTCAGGGGAAGCCGACGGATCGCATCATGAGGCTCCGGCCCCCCTTCGGCCGGTGTCCCGAGCCATGGTACCATCTGCCCTTTCGCGACCGCGCGCGGACGGCGCCACGGAGGATCGTCGATGACCACGACGGGGAAGAATCGGCCCATCGGGCGGGCGGACGGCAAGCTGGGGGTGTTGCTGCCCGGCATGGGGGCGGTGGCCACCACCTTCGTGGCGGGGGTGGAGGCGATACGCAGGGGCATGTCCCGACCCATCGGGAGCCTCACCCAGATGGGAACGGTGCGGCTGGGTAAGCGGACGGAAGGGCGCAATCCCCGCATCGCTGAGTTCGTCCCCCTCGCCTCCCTGGACGACGTGGTCTTCGCCGGCTGGGACATCTACCGGGACAACGCCTACGAGGCCGCGCGCAAGGCAGGCGTGCTCAACCCCGAGCATCTGAGCGCCCTGAAGCCCTTCCTGGAGACGGTGAAGCCCTGGCCGGCCGTCTTCGACCCCGCCTACGTCAAGAGGCTGACGGGCGAGAACGTGAAGAAGGGGAAGAACAAGCGGGACCTTGCGGAGCAGGTCTCCGCCGACATCGAGGGCTTCCGCAAGGAGAAGGGGCTCGCCCGCCTAGTCATGGTGTGGTGCGGCTCCACCGAGGTGTACCGCGAGGCGAGCGAGGTCCACTCCACGATCGAGAAGTTTGAGCGGGGCCTGGCCGAGGATCACCCCGACATTCTCCCATCCATGATCTACGCCTACTGCGCGATCAAGGCGGGAATCCCCTACGCCAACGGGGCCCCCAACCTCTCCGCCGACATTCCCGCCCTCACCGACCTGGCCCGGAAGACAGGCACCCCCATTGGGGGCAAGGACTTCAAGACCGGCCAGACCCTCATGAAGACGATCCTCGCCCCCGGCTTCAAGGCCCGCCTCCTGGGCATGAATGGCTGGTACTCGACCAACATCCTTGGCAACCGGGACGGGGAGGTGCTCGACGACCCGGAGTCCTTCAAGTCCAAGGAGGTCTCGAAGCTGGGGGTCCTGGAGCACATCCTCCAGCCCCACCTCTACCCCGACCTCTACGGGAAGATCCACCACGTGGTGCGCATCAACTACTACCCGCCGCGGGGGGACAACAAGGAAGGCTGGGACAACATCGACATCTTCGGCTGGATGGGCTACCCCATGCAGATCAAGGTGGACTTCCTCTGCCGTGACTCCATCCTGGCCGCCCCCATCGTGCTGGACCTCGCTCTCTTCTTCGACCTCGCGGGGCGGGCGGGGATGAGCGGCATCCAGGAATGGCTCTCCTTCTACTTCAAGAGCCCGATGCACGCCCCCGGCCTCTACCCCGAGCATGACCTTTTCATCCAGCTCATGAAGCTCAAGAACACGCTGCGGCATCTGCGGGGGGAAGAGCTCATCACCCATCTGGGCCTCGAGTACTACGATTAGGAGCCTACCCATGGAGATCCAGGGTCTGGGGATGGGGACCCACCTCAAAGAGGTGGCGACGCAGGACGTCATCTACCGCAACTGCTCGGTGATCCGGTCCGACGTGGTGGGCCTTCTCTTCGAGGTTCAGCGCACCATCACCGATGCCGGCGGCGACGTGGAGCACGTGCACAGCCAGCTGCTCATACCCTGGGCCAGCATCACCTACGTGCTGCTGGCCGAGGAGAAGCTCTGAGCGGGGGCCGGGCCGCGACCTCCCCTCCCGGGGCCTAGGCCATCCTCACCCTACTGCGGGCAGTCCACCTGGCCGCCCTCGTTCTCTGGGTGGGCGCGGCCGCCGCTTACGCGCTTGCCATGGCCCGCAGCCCAGGAGTGCCCGCGGCCGCCCTCGCCGCCCGCCGTCGCCTCCAGCCCCTGCTCCTCTTGGAGCACGCCTCCCTGCTCCTGCTCCTCGTCTCCGGTCTCCTGCTCATGCGCCAACGGGGCTGGGGCCTCGGCCACGCCCGCTGGCTTCTGGTCAAGCTCGGCCTGGTGATCTTTTTGGTGGTGCCGCTCGAAGCCTTCCACGCCTGGATCGCGCACGTTTGGATTGCGCGCGGCCTCCGTCAGACCCCGGCTCCCCCCCTCTCGAAGGACCTAGCCCGGGGCCTGGCCGTGCAGGAGATGATCGCGACCCTGGCCGTGCCCCTGCTCGGCATCGGCCTCCCCCTGCTCGTGTGGCTTTCCGCGGCCCGGCCGTTTTGAAGGGTCGAGCGGCTCAGAGCCGACGCAGGAGGACGAGGCGCACCCCCGCCGGTGAGGGCAGGGCGGCGGCCAGGCGCCAGCCATCGAAGCCCAGGTGGTTCAGCTCCTCGGTGTCGACCTCCGGCCGGTCGAGCAGCCGGTACTCGTAGTGGGCGTTCGGGGCCGGATTCGGTGAGGGCAGGAAGCCCTCCAGGGCGAACTCTTCGACGCGGCGGACCACGCCCGCATCCAGGCCATGGAATCGCACGGCCAGGCCCGCGGGCCGGCCGGTGACGGCATCGAAGGTGTCGCTCCGCCAGACGAGCTGGCAGGGGAGGACGACCTCCTGCCCGCTGCGGGGGAGGACGAGGCGGAGGCGGAGGGACTGGGTGGGCTCGAGTGGTGTGCGCGTCTGCAGAAAGGCTCCGTCGGGACCGAGGTCGAGCAGGGCCACGATGTGGCTGCGCCCGTCCACCTCCAGGACCGCGCTGCGGACGAAGGGGATGGTTCTTCGCCGGGCCCGCCGGCGCTCCTTCATCCCGCCCTTCCCCCGGCCCGCCGCTCAGTTTCCAAGAGGAGGGCGATCAGCGTCTTGCCTTCCCGGACTTCGCCGCGGCGGATCATGTCCCGGGCCTCCTCCAGGGTGAAGACGCCCGCCTCGATGCGCTCGTCCGCCTCCGGTCGGGGAGGGACCGCGCGCAGGGCGGTGGCCCGGAAGAGGTACATGGTCTCGTCGCAGAAGCCGGGGGTCGTGTAGAAGACACTCAGCGGCTCGAGGCTGGAGGGTTGCAGCCCCACCTCCTCCTCCAGCTCCCGCCGCGCCCCCTCCTCCGCGGTCTCGCCGGGGTCCAACCGGCCCGCGGGCAGCTCCCAGACCCTCGCGTCCACGGGGTAGCGGTACTGCCGCACGAGGACCACCCGCCCGTCTTCGTGCACGGGCAGCACCGCCACCGAGCCGCGGTGGCGGACGACCTCGCGCACGGCCTGTACCCCCCCCGGTTCCTCGACCAGGTCGACGTCGAGGGCGAGGACCTTGCCTTCATAGACGCGGCGGCGGGTCACCACGCGCGCCCTCCCCTCGGGGGGAGCGTCGGCGGAACGGCTCATGATGGTCATGATACCAAGCTCTTTGTCCGCGGTTGGCCGCCGCTTCCCGCCCGGAGGCGGTCGACCACACCCTGCAGGTCGGGGGGCAAGGGGCTCTCGAACACGACCCGCTGGCCGGCCCCGGGGTGCGTGAAGGCGAGGCGGGCGGCGTGGAGAGCGGGGCGCTCCAGGGAGGCCAGGGCCGCGCGGGAGGCGGCCTGGCGGGAGGTGGGCGGGCGCGTTCCCCCGTAGGTGGCGTCTCCCGCCACCGGATGGCCGAGGGAGGCGAGGTGGACCCGGATCTGGTGGGTGCGCCCGGTGTGGATCCGCACCCGCAGGAGAGCAGCGCCGTCGAAGGCTTCCTCGACCACGTAGGAGGAGCGCGCTTCGCGGCCGCGGGGGGACCGCGCGGACATCCGCTTGCGGTGGACGGGATCGCGGCCGACGGGGGCGTCGATCGTCCCCTCCCGGCGGGTGGGCGTACCGAGGACGAGGGCCAGGTACTCTTTCTCGACCGTCCGTCCCGCGAATTGCTGGGCCAGCGCCCGGTGGGTCTCGTCGTCTTTGGCCACCACGAGCAGGCCGGAGGTGCCGCGGTCCAAGCGGTGCACGATCCCCGGGCGCAGGACCCCTCCCACCCCCGAGAGGTCGCGGACGTGCCGGAGGAGCGCGTTTACGAGGGTGCCCCCCGGCCTCCCCGCCCCCGGGTGAACAGCGAGGCCGGCCGGCTTGTTAAGGACCAAGAGGTGTGGGTCCTCATGGACGATGTCGAGCGGGATGTCCTCGGGCTGGGGATGGGCGGGAACGGGATTGGGCACGACAACGGAGACGGCCTGGCCCGGGCGGAGCCGGGCCGAGGCCCGGGTGTCCTTCCCTTGCAGCCGCACGTGGCCGGCCGCGATCAGGGACTGGATGCGGGCCCGGCTCAGACCGGGGAGCTCACGCGCCAGCCAGGAATCGAGCCGCAAGCCCGCGGCAGAGGCGTCGACCAGGAGCGAGTGCCGCGTGGCGTTTCAGGCGGGGGCCGGGTTGACCCGCTGCGTCTTGGCCAGGTACGGCAGGATGATGACGGCCCCCGCAACCAGCAGGATGGCGATGAGCTGGGAAGTGGAGAGAGCGCCCCCGAACACGGAGCCCCGGTCCGGGTCGCCCCGGAAAAACTCGATCACGAAACGCAGCACCGAATAGGCAAACGCATAGGCGAGGACGACCTGGCCATGGAACCGCTTGCGGGGCGCGAGCCAAAGCAGGCCCAGGAAGATAAGGAAGGCACCCAGCGACTCGTAGATCTGGGTGGGATGGAGGGGGGTTTCGAGCGGCGTGCCTACGGCGTGGCTCGCGTAGAAGTCCCGAAAGGTCACCGCCCAGGGCACCTGCGCGGGCTTGCCCCAGCAGCAACCGGCGGCGAAACAGCCCAGGCGGCCGATGGCCTGGCCGATGATGACCCCCGGGGCCAGCACGTCCGCGGTCTGCCATCCGGGGAGGGCGTAGCGCCGGGCGCAGAACCACGCCGCGGCGATCCCGCCCATGAGCCCACCATAAAATACCCCGCCGCTCTGGAGGATGGACAGGATTTCGCGGGGGTTCCTGAAGTAGAAGCGCCCCTCCACGGCCACCAGGAGCACCTTGGCCCCCAAGAGCCCAGCGATCAGGACCCAGACCGCCAGGTCGGTGACGCGGCCGGGGTCGAGCCCGGCCTTCTTGGCCTGCCGGCTGACGACCCACAAGCCGGCCAGGAAGGCCACCGCGAGCAGCACACCGTAGGTGTGGAGGGTGGGCCCGAAGGACCGGCCGAACACATGGAACGCGGGCAGGGTGAAGAGGCGAGGGTACATCTAGTCGGTCCTCCCGGCCGGCGACGCGGCCTCCGCCATCCCCGCCTTCCGCCCGGGGTTGGGCTGCGGGGTGCGCAGGATGTCCAGGATGAGGAGCGCCACCCCCACCGTGATCGCGGAGTCGGCGAGATTGAAGTCCGGCCATTGGTGCTGTTTGACGTACACGTGGACGAAATCCACCACGTAGCCGAGACGCATGCGGTCCAGCAGGTTCCCCACCGCCCCGCCCAGGATCAGGGCCAGGGCGAACTGGGGGAGACGGGCCGCCACCGGGAGCCGGAAGGCGTAGACGGCGATGGCGCCCAGGGCGAACAGGCTCAAGACGGAGAACAGCATGGCCTGGTGGGGAAGGTCGGCGTCGGAGAGGATCCCAAAGGCCGCCCCCCGGTTGTGGACGTGGCTCAAGCTGAGCAAGCCGTCGATGAGCGAGCGGTACTCGTGCAGTTCCATCGAGCTCACGATCAACCACTTCGTGAGCTGATCCAGGGCCACGATCGCGATGACCAGGCCGACGTAGTAGAGGCGCTTCATCGTCTTTCCAGCACCGCCGCGCAGCGCTCGCAGACCGCGGGGTGGACGGGGAGCCGCCCCACGTTCTCGGAGTAGGTCCAGCAGCGCTCGCACTTGCGGCCGGGGGCGGGACCCACCCGGGCCGCGAGCGGCCCCTCCGCCTCCAGGTCGACCTTGCTCACGATGAAGAGATTGGCCAGGTTGCCTGGGAAGACAGTGCTCTGACTCTCGTACTTGCGGAGGGCGTCCAACTGCTTGGCGGGCGCGGTGATGTGTACGCGAGCTTCCAAGCTCGAGCCGATGGTCCGCGCCGCGCGAGCTTCCTCTAGCTTCTTCAAGACCTCCTCTCGCAACGGGAAAAGGTCCTGTGACCATCGAAGTATCAAATCGCTCGCCTGCATTCGGACGACTTCGCCTGTTTTCGTGGGCGTTCCTGGAACTAGAGGAGTCTTTGCCGGAAAGAGGGTTGTATGCACTGAATCAGCGCCATGGCCAGAGACATGCGACCACACCTCATCCGCCGTGAACGGCAGCACTGGTGCTAACAGGCGAGTCAACTCATCCAGGATCCGATGCAGTACGGTCTGCGCTGAGCGCCGGCGTCGATCATTCGGAGCGTCACAGTAAAGGCGATCCTTGAGGATGTCGAAGTAGATCGACGAGATCTCTGCACAGTAGCCGACGAGCTCGTGGTAGACGATGTGGAAGCTGTATGAGTCGTAGGCGGCGCGCACTCGATCAACGAACTGCCAATGGTAAGCCAGAGCGTAGCCATCGAGATCGTCCAACTCCGCGTCCAGGACCGCGTCTGTAGCGGGGTCGAAGTCATAGAGATTCGAGATCAAGTAGCGGCAGGTGTTGCGGATCTTGCGGTAGGCCTCGGACACGCGCTTCAGCATGTCGTCGGAGAAGCGCATGTCCTCCCGGTAGTCGACCATGATCGTCCACAGCCGCAGGATCTCCGCGCCATGGGAGGCGATGAGCTTCTGGCTGTCCACGTCGTTGCCGAGGCTCTTGGAGATCTTCTTGCCCTCCGCGTCCACGGTGAAGCCATGGGTGATGACCTGCCGGTAGGGGGGGGCCCCCCGCGTACCCACCCCGATGAGCAGCGAGGAATGGAACCATCCCCGGTGCTGGTCGCTCCCCTCCAGGTAGACGTCGGCCGGCCAGGGCAGGTCCGCCCGATGGCCCAGGACCGCGGCCTGGGAGGAGCCGGAGTCGAACCACACGTCGAGGATGTCCCGCTCTTTGTCGAAGGCCTCGCCCTGGCACCGCGGGCAGTGGAAGCCGGGCGGGAGCAGATCCTTGGCCTCCCGCTCGTACCAGGCGTCGGCGCTTTCCTTCTCAAAGAGGTCGGCCACGCGTTCCAGGAGGTCCTTGCGCAGCACGGCCTCCCCGCAGCTCTTGCAGTAGAAGGCGGGGATGGGGACGCCCCACAGCCGCTGCCTTGAGATGCACCAATCGGGGCGGGTGGCGATCATGTTGCGGATGCGTTCCTTGCCCCAGGAGGGAAACCATTTGACGTCCTCGATCGCGGCCAGGGCCTTCTCGCGGAGCTTCCCCTCCCCATCGAGGGCGATGAACCACTGCTCAGTGGCCCGGAAGATGATGGGATGCTTGCAGCGCCAGCAGATGGGGTAGGAGTGGGTCTCTTGGCCAGCCCAGACCAGGGCCCCCCGCCCGCGGAGGAAGTCGATGATCTTCGGGTTGGCCTCGAAGACCTTCTGCCCGGCAAAATGCTCGACTTCGTGCAGGAAGCGGCCCGCCTCGTCGACCGGGCAGTAGATGTCCAGACCGTAGCGGACGCCGGTCAGGTAGTCGTCCCAGCCGTGTCCGGGGGCGGTGTGGACGACGCCTGTCCCCGTGTCCAGGGCCACGTAGTCGGCGAGGACGCCCGGCGCGTCGCGGTCGAGCCAGGGATGACGAAAGCGCACGTGCTCGAGGGCGGCGCCCTTGGTCTCTGCGAGGGGCGTGCCCAGGCGCTTCTCCCCGCCCCAATACCGCGCCTGCGCGGCCTGGCTCACGGCCTTGGCGAGGAGAAGCACGTCGCTCGTGCCCACCACGGGATAAAACGCGTAATCGGCCTCGGGGTGGAAGGCGAGGGCCAGGTTGGCGGGCAGCGTCCAGGGCGTGGTCGTCCAGATCACCGCGAAAACGTTCTTGTCCTTGAGACCCGGGTGCCGGGCGGAGAGCCTCTCCCGCTCGCTATCCGCAAGGGCAAAGCGCACGTCGATGGAGGGGCTGACGTGGTGCTCGTCGTACTCCACTTCCGCTTCCGCCAGGGCCGTCCGGCAGGAGATGCACCAGTGAACGGATTTCTTGGCTTTGTAGACCTCTCCCTTGGCCGCGAAGTCGGCGAGCTGCCGCACGATGGTGGCCTGGTAGCTGGGGGCCATGGTGAGGTAGGGCTGGTTCCACTCGCCGAGGATGCCCAGGCGCTCGAACTCCTGGCGCTGGATGGCCACGAACTTCTCGGCGTAGGCCCGGCATTGCCGGCGGAACGCGACCGGGCTCATCTCCTTCTTGCGCGGTCCGAGGTCCTTGTCGACCTGTAGCTCGATGGGAAGGCCGTGGCAGTCCCACCCCGGCAGATAAGGGGCGTCGCGCCCGGCCATGCTCTGGCTACGCACCACCAGGTCCTTGAGGACTTTGTTGACCACCGTGCCCAGATGGATGTGGCCGTTGGCGTAGGGCGGGCCGTCGTGGAGGACGAAGATGGGCAGGCCCCGACGTGCGGCCCGGACGCGGCGGTAAAGGTCCTCCCCTTGCCAGATGGCCAGCCGCTCAGGCTCCGCATGAGGCAGGTTGGCCTTCATTGGGAAGTCGGTCTTGGGCAGGTTGAGGGTGGACTTGAGATCCTGGGCGGTGGTCATCGCGGAGTTCTTGGCGGTCCTCACCGCCACCATACATTCAATAAGTACGGTATCACGGGCCTCGAAAACCCGTCAAATGAAGGGTCTAGCCGTGTTTTTGGGCGCCGCCGGGGCCCGGCATCGGGTAGAATCGGGTTGCGCGCGCCCTCTTTTCTCGGCAAGGAGCCATTAGTGATGCGATCCCGTTGGCGGTTGTGCCTGGCCGTGCTCCTGGCCTTGCCCCTCTGCGGATGCTCGAGCGGTGGCCAATGCGACACTTGCACGGTAGACGCCGACTGCAAGGGGGGCCTTCTCTGCGTTAATTTCCAGGACCCCGCCACGGGGAACGTGGTCGGCAAACGTTGCGGGTCCGGGGTGGGGACGACCACCTGCCGGGTCCACTAGAATACTCAAGAACAAGCGGCGGTCAGTCCTGCTCGGCTGGCGCCACCCGAACGGCGGCGGGTACGCTGGGCAGTCGGGGGCTCCCCCAGACGGTGGATATGAGCCATGCCCCCAGGAGGCCTGTCAGGAGGGTGTAGAGGGGCCAGACCAGGAGCTGGGGGATCAGGACGACATTCATGATCTGGGCGAGGCTGCCCGGCTCGAAGCTGTAGAGGCGCTGCGTGAAAGGGTTCCGAACGATGGTCAGGGGGGAGATGTCGTAGTGGGATCCCAGTCGACGCGTCGTGGCTACCACCATGAGCGCGGCGAGGGCCCCGCGCACCGAGACGGCGTAGACGAGGAGGCCCCCCAGGAGGGAGCGAAAGCCCTTCGCTTCCGAGCGGAGGCAGACCGCGAAATAAGCGCCCACCACGGGGGCCAGCCCCGTGACCCCTACCGCTTGGGTTAAGGGCCAGGGGGCGGCGGTTTTCTCGAGCAGGAAGCGCAGGACGACAATCCCCACGCTCAGCCCCACGGCGGTGGCCAGCCAGTGGCGGCTGAGCCCCCGGGCCAGCTCGTCCCCCACCCCCAGGCCGGCCACCCCCAGCAACAGGCAGACAGCGGTGAGCACGTAGTAAGGCAGGCTCGCGGAGGCCGAGGCCCGCTCCGTGACGTAGGGCGCTCCGACCAGGAAGACCGCCATCGTCGGGGACTCCCGGAAGCCTTCGGTGTTCATGGCCAAAATGAGGCAGAGAAGGCCGGCCGCGCTCGAGAGAACGGCTAGTTTCCGGCGCCAAGCCCCGGACAGTCGTGGCCACCAAAGGAGGGTCGAGCCCAAGGCCCACGTGCCCAGCAAGCTGAGAAGGCGGCTCTGCATGGTCGGACCGTAAAGAATACCATGGGAGGTCTGGTGCCGAAGAGCCATGCATTGACGCTTTTCGGGGCCGCCGATACACTCACCCCCGCCCCCTTGCGGATACGAGATCAAGTTCGGGCGTCGGAACCTCGGGAGGCCGAGTCCTGGGTGGGCTGGTGCTGCTCTTATTGCGCCGCTCCCCTCGAAATCCGGACCCACGGCCTCTTTTGCGCGGCCGAGGGCCGCTGGTTTGCGACCCATCGGGGGGTGCATCGACTGCTCCCCGAGGAGCGGCGGCGAGACATCCTCCCCTTCTTGGAGCTGTACCAGCGTGTTCGGCGCGATGAGGGTTGGCGGGCGGAGCCGGGCCTGCCCGATGTGGCGGCCTCCCATCCCCAAGCGACGATCTGGCGGTCGTGCGGCCGAAGGTTCCGGGAGGCCCTTCCCCTCCTGGCCGCCGCCTTGGGCCGAGGGCCCTGGCGCGTGCTCGAGGTGGGGGCGGGGTGCTGTTGGGCAAGCGTGCGACTGGTCGAGCTGGGTCATCGGGTGGCAGCGGTGGACGTGAACCTGGACGCGGAGGACGGCTTGTTGGGTGCGAACCTCCTGATCGAGATGGGCCGGCTGCCCCGGGCGGAAGCGGAGATGGATGCGCTGCCCCTGGAGCCGGGCCGATTCGACCTCGTACTGGCGGTGGGCTCCCTGCACTACCAGGGTCAGCTCACCCGCACGCTGGTGGAGCTGCGACGCGTCACCCAGCGCAACGGTGTGCTCCTGGTCCTGGACTCCCCCGTCTACCGCCGACGGAGCGATGGGGAGGCCCAGGTGGCGCGGCGCATGAAGCTGCAGGGCCGGCGGTACGGCATAGCCGTTCCGCGGGAGAGCCAGCCCGGATACCTGGTCCGGGGAGAGCTCGTGAGCCTCTTCGCGGGGGCGGGCTGGACCCTCGAGGTCCACGGCTGGCCGACCCCGCCCCGGGAGTGGGCAGGCGACGCCCTCAGCCTCCTGCGCGGGGGCCGTAGAGCGCCCCGTTTCCCGATCCTGCTCGCGAGACGGGATGGCTAGCCTCCCGCTGTTTCGCTACGCCTTCCAGGAACGATTGCGGGCAGTCTTCGCTCCTCCCGCCCGGGTGCTCGAGGTGGGGACGCACGCGGGCGAGGACGCGCTTTTGCTGCGCGGGACGGGGGTCGGGGTGGAGGTGTGGGCGCCGGAGTACCTGGGGGGTCTGGCCCCCGTCTTCGACGGTGCCTACTGCGCCGTGGGTGCGCTCGAGGGTGCGGATATCGGCCGGGCGGGATGTGACTTGGCCGCGGCCCTCCGCCCGGGCGCCCGCGTCTTACTCGGCCTTGCGAACCCGCGGTCGTCTCCCCCCGCCCGCCTGTCGCTGCGCCAGGTGCGGGAGCGGCTCGGCCCCGCCTTCCGTTGGCGAGGCTCGTTCGGCTGGGGGCTTCTCCTCCCCCGGGACGCGGCCTGGATCTCCAAACACCCTCAAGCCTTCGGTCTCCTAGCCGCCTTGGAGCGGATCTTGCGGCGCTGGCCCGGTCTCCGCGGGCGGGGAGAGATCGTGGTGCTGGAGGGGACGCGAAGTTGAAGCCGATCGTCCTCTATCACCCGGGGGGCGACCATCCCACTCTTCCCCTGGGCCTCGTCCACCTGGGATCCCTCTTCCGCGACCGACGGGTCACGATCGTGGATGGGCGGGTGGAGTTGGCCCCGGAGGCGCAGGTGGTGGCCCTGTGCCGCGAGGCCGTGTGCCTGGGGGTCACGGTCAGGACGGGCGCGCCCATTCAGGATGCCCTTCGCATCTGCCACGCCGCCCGGGCCGCGAGCCCGGGTCTCCCCGTGATCTGGGGCGGCTGGCACCCATCGTTGCTCCCCGGGCAGTGTCTGTCCTCGGCAGCGGTTGACGCCTGCGTGGTCGGCCAAGGGGAGGGCGCGTTCGCGGCCGCGGTGCACGTTCTGGAGGAAAGGGGGTCGCTGCACGAGGTATCGGGGCTGGTCTGGCGGAGCGGCGACGGGGACGTGGTTCGAAACCCTCCCGGCTTCTTCGCCGACGTGAACGGGCTCCCGCGCGCCAATTTTGGGCTCCTGGACCTGGAGCGCTATTTCCAGGCGCGGGGCTCGAGGCGGCTCGACTACTGCACCAGCCAGACGGACGCGTTTCCGGGTGCGGGAAGAGAACCCGCGTGGAGCGGCCTCTGCGCGGAGCGCGTGGTGGAGGAGGTCCGGGACCTGGCCCGCGGCCACAAGCTGTCCGAGGTGTGCTTCCGCGACGAAGACTTCTTCCACGACGCGCGGCGGCTGGAGGCCATCGCCCAGAGTCTCCTGGAGGGGAAGGGACGGGTCTCCTGGTCGGGGGCGGGTCGCATCGACTCCCTGCGCCGCCTGAGCGACGACCAACTGGGGCTGCTAAAAGCAAGCGGCTGCCGGCGCGTCGGCGTAGGGGTGGAAGCGGGACGGCCAGGAACCGCCGAGAAGGGGCGGGGGGAGGTCCTCGAGCTCGCGGAGAGGCTCCGCGGGGCCGGCCTCGGGATGCGGGTCTCGTTCCTGGCCGGCAACCCCGGGGAGCCCCGGGAGCGCCTGCGGGAGGTGTACCGGACGGCGAAAGCCATTCGCGAGATCGACGGTTCTTTCGAGACGCCCCTCTACCTCTACGCTCCCTATCCCGGGCCTCCGGAGCCCGGGCCGGAGGCTTCTCCGGCCGCTTCGACCCTCGAGGAGTGGTCGCAGATCGATCTTGATTCCGCGCCCGGGCCGCCCAAGCTGTTGAGCAAACGGGTCTCTCGGTACAACTTCTATCTGGACCAGGCCTACCGCCCGCCCGGCCGGCGTTGGGGGAAGAGGCTGGTCCACGCCCTCGCCCGGGCCCGGGTCCGGCTCGGTTTCTTCGGCCTCGATCTCGAGCGTCGCGCCGTGCTCTGGGTGGCCGAGGCACGCACGGGCCGCGATCGGCCGCGCCGGCCCGCGGCCGAGGACTGACGCAGGACCGTGCCCACGAAGGCTGTCCTCACCCTCCGCAACGCGCGGACCTGGGAGCACGGCCTCCTCTCCCGGCGTGACCTGGCTCTGGCCGAAGGGAGGGTGACGGCAGTGGGAGCCCCCGGTGCTCTCGGACGCGGCGACCGCGACGTGGACCTGGAGGAGCGCGTCCTCCTTCCCGGCCTCGTGAACGGCCACGACCACCTTGACCTCTCCACCTTCCCGCCCCTCGGCCGACCGCCCTATGCCAGCGCCCACGAGTGGGCGGCGGAGCTGGTCGGTGAACCCGCCGCCGCTCTGGCTCTGGGCGTGCCGCTCGCGGAGCGGCTCTTCCTGGGCGGGGTCCGGAACCTGTTGAGCGGGGCCACGGCGGTCGCGCACCACGGCCCCTTCCACCGCTCCCTGGCCCGGCCTGGCTTCCCCGTTCGGGTGCTCGCCCGCTATGGGTTCGCGCACTCCCCGCGGCTCACTCTCCGCCTCCGCAAGACGTATCGCACCACCGATCGGCGCATCCCCTGGTTCGTGCACGTGGCCGAAGGCACGGACGAGCAAAGCCGCGGGGAGCTCGCCGCCCTCGTCGAAGCCAACGTGCTCCGGGCGAACACGGTCATCATTCACGGCATCGGCCTCGGCGCCGAGGATGCGGCGCGGATGGCCACGGCCCAGGCCTGCTTGGTGTGGTGCCCGGAGGCCAACCGCCGGCTCTACGGAGCCACGGCGTCGCTCTCCGTCTTCCGTTCCGCTGGTGTCCGCGTGGGCTTGGGCAGCGACAGCCCGCTGACCGGCGCCCGGGACGCTCTCTCTAACCTGGCCGCTGCCCGCCGGGAGAGCCTGCAGGAGGTCGAGCTCCTCGCCCTGGCCACGCAAGAGACGGCCGAGGTCGCGCGGCTGCCGGTCGGGGGCTTCCAGGCGGGCGCCCCCGCCGACTTCGTGGCGGTTGACGCCTGGGACGGGCTGCTGGAGGGAGACCGAAGCGCTCTCGCCCTGGTGCTGGTCGCGGGGCGGCCCCTCTACGGAGCGCCGTCCCTAATGGATGCGGCCGCGCCCGGGGGTCTCGGAATGGTCGTGGAGGGTCAGGGAAGACGGATCGACAAGGACGTCGGACGGAAGCTGCAGAGGCTGCGGAGCGCACACCCGGGTCTGGCGGCACCTTGGCTTCTTGGGATCTCCTTCCGGCCCGACCCCGCGGGCAAGCCACCCGACGAAGCGACGGCGTGAGACGTCCTCGACGCTGACGGTACGGCCGGCAGGGCGAAAGATGACGCTCCTCAGCCGCGGGTGGCTTCCGCGGGGAAGCCGAACCAGCGTCGGTTGGGGCCCCGCCTCGAGGCCGCCGCTGGAGCGCTCGCCCCGTCGGGCCCGCGAAAGCGCACGACCTCAATCAACGACGATGATCGTGCGCGTGCGAGTATCGGCTGGGCCCAGGCTCGGATCTCGATCCGGGAAGGCATTCCCCGGCTGGCGGTGCGCGTACATCATGTGGAGCACGACGGTCTCCCGATCAGAGAAACGGCGCTCGCTCCACCACCGCTGCCCCTTGCGGGTGGCCGGTGCCATCACGCAACTCGGGTCGTTGACGTGGCCCAGGCCGAGGACGTGTCCCAGTTCATGGAACGCCGTGTTGTTGTAGCAGTCGTAAATGCGGGCGCAGCCACCATTCAGATGCTCTCTGGCTCTGAAGACCACGCGGGCGGCGACGATCTCCGAGCCGCGAAGGCTGAAGCTGGTGAAGGCAAGCGCGTCGACCTGCTGGAAGAACGGGTCGTCCGGATTCACGGTGTAGCTCACCGGACCCGAGGTCCCAACCGTCACCGGTAGGCCAGTGACGCGGATGGCTTCGGCCGCCACCTCGGAGAGGGTGGCGCGTTCCTGGCTGTCCGCCAGCACGTCGGGGGGCGCGGAGAGAACGAACCCCGACTTCCAGCGAAACATGCTGTGGAGGTCGGTGGTATCTGACCAGGTGTACACCAGCTGGCGTTCGAATGCCTCATCGGTCGTAGGCCAGAGGTAGAGGGGCGTGGCATCGAAGAGCGTTTCCCGCAAGAAGTAACCGGCCGCCCGAACGGTGACCGCCTGTCCCATGGTGGGATGTGGCGGTGCGACATCCGCGGTCAGCGTCGCTTCGTTCGAGCCATCGCGAACCACGGGCGCCGGAACCGGTGTCGCCGTGGCTTGGGGCACGGCGGTCGGGCCAGAGCCGCCGCCACCGCCGCACCCGGCGCCCAGAAGAACGAGGGTGATGACAGCAATAATCCTCATGGGGCCTGTCCTCCTTCACGCGAAGTCACTCGTCCGAAGGGAGTCAGACACGAGGGTTCCGCTGACGATTGGCTTCTTGTACGCCGAGACTAAGCACACCATGTCCATCCGGGAGTTGTTGGGAGCGCTACCAGCGGGTCTCTATTCCGGGCGCGAGCTCCACTTTTAGGCTCTGCTCTTGCTTGGTCTTCCCGTAGGTCAGCGTCACCGTGTATTCCCCGGGGACCACGAACCGCGGGCCCTCGCCCGCATATTCGAAGAGCAGGTCCTTGGTGGGCTTCAGGTCCCAGGAGATGCGGTTGAGACCGGGGGAACCGGGGGCGGTCAGGTTGGCGACGGGCCGTCCACCCGGGGCCTTGATCGCGAACTTCACCGGATCACCCGTGTATTCCTTCAAATAGAAGGTGATGAGGGCTCCCTCCGGGGGATTGGCGCCACGGAAGACGGCTGTGCCGCCCCAGTCCACGAAGCCGGGGAGGGGGTAGAAGCCCAAGGCGGGGCGGGGAGGGAAGAGGTGGGCCTCCTTGGCCAGAACCTCCTGGCTCAGCTCTTGGAGGGGGCGGACGTCGTCGAGAATATAGAGGCTGCGGCCGTGTGTGGCCACGACCAGATCCAGATCGCGCGGATGCACCAGGATGTCGTCCACGGCCACGGTGGGTAACCCGCCCAGGGGCGTCCAGTGGCCGCCGCGGTCAAGGCTAACGTAGAGCCCGAACTCCGTCCCCGCGTAGAGCAGGCCAGGGGTCTTCGGGTCCTCGCGGATCACCTTGAGCGGCCCGTCGGCGGGAAGGTTCGAGCCAATGGAGGCCCAGGTCTTGCCTCCGTCGGCGGTGCGGTAGCCTAGGGGCGCGTAGCTGCCGCTTGGATAGGCGGAAACCGCGAGGTAAGCGACCTTGGGATCGTGGGTGCCCGCCTCGATGCGGCCCATCCACTGTCCCCGGGCCTGGGCGGGCAGGGTGGCCGTGAGGTCCGTCCAGTTCGCCCCCCCGTCCTCCGTGATCCAGAGTTTGCCGTCGTCGGTTCCTGCCCAGAGCAGCCCCGCCTTGAGGGGCGACTCGGCCAGGGTGTAGACGACCGCGTAGTTCTCCGCCCCGCTGCCCGCGGTCACGGTCTTCTCGGGATCGTGGTGGGAGAGGTCCGGGCTGATGGCTTGCCAGTGCTCCGCCTTCTCGGTGAGCTTGAAGACCCGGTTGCCGCCCAGGTAGTTCGTCCCCTTCTCGTGGAGGCTGCCGATGAGGGGGGAGTTCCAGTGGAAGCGGAAGGCGGCTTGTCCCTCCCCCGGCTCCGGGCGCAGCTGCTTCACTTCGCCTGTGCGCAGGTTCATGCGCTGGAGGGCGCCCTGCTGCGACTCGGCATAAATGATGTCCCGGTCCTCGGGGTCGAAGACGCAGTAGAAACCGTCCCCTCCCCCCAGGTTGGTCCAGTCCTGGTTGAGGATCCCTTCCTTGCTGCGGGTCATGCTCGGGCCCACCCAGTTCAGGTTGTCCTGGAGCCCGCCGCAGATGCGGTAGGGAGTCCCGGAGTCGACGCTGATCCGGTAGAACTCGCCCGCGGCCATGGTGTTCAGGTGCGCCCACCCCTTCTCGCCTGCGCTGAAGCTCTGGTAGGCGCCCCCGTCGGTGCCCAGGAGGATGCGCTGGGAGTTGCGGGGATCGATGGCGAGGGCGTGGCAGTCAGGATGCGCCTTCCCGAAATGGTCCTCTCGGAAGGACCGCCCGCCGTCGTCCGAGACGTGGAGGGAGAAGCCCAGCACGTACACCCGCTGGTCGTTACCGGGGTCCACCCGAACTTGCGTGAAGTAGAACGGACGCGGGTCGAGGTCGTTGACCCGGGTCCAGCTCTCGCCCCCGTCCTCGGATCGGAACACTCCCCCCGCCGGGCTCCGCACGGACCGAATGCCGGCCTGTCCGGCCTCGTCGCTCTGCACGACGGCATAAACGATCTTTGGGTTTCGGGCGAAGATGGCGAGGCCGATGTTGCCGGTTTGCGTGGGCAGGCCCTTGCCCAGCTTCTTCCAGGTCGCGCCGCCATCCGTGCTCTTGAAAATCCCCCCCAGATCCTTTCCTTCCGTCGCCGCGGGCCCGGCCGTGAACGACCAGGGAGTGCGGCGGCGGGCATAGAGCGAGGCGTAGAGCGTGTTCGGATCGGAGGGGTCGAGGACCACGTCCCGGCAACCGAGCCGGTTCGCGAACGGAGCGGGCGCGGCCAAGACAGCCTTCCAGGTTCGGCCCCCGTCGGTCGTCTTGAAGAGGCCCCGCTCGGGCCCGGGGTTCCACACGTCGCCCATGGCCGCCACGTAGGCGGTGGCCGGATCCTGGGGATGGACCACCAGGCGGGCGATCGTCTTGCTCTCCTTGAGTCCCACCTGGGTCCAGGTGGAGCCTCCATCCGTGGAACGGTAGACACCGTTGCCCCAACTCGAGCTGTTGCGGTCGTTGGCCTCGCCCGTCCCCACCCAGACCACCTTGGGGTCCGAGGGGGCCACCGCCACGGCGCCGATGGAGGCCACCGCCTCTTTCTCGAAGACCGCTTGGAAGGTCCCGCCGTTGTCGGCGGTCTTCATTAGGCCCCCCGTTCCCAGACCCACGTAGAACGTGAAGGGATTCGAGGGATCGAAGCCGATGTCGGAGACCCGCCCTCCCATCACCGCGGGGCCGATGCTGCGGGCCTTCAGGGCCTTGATCGTCGCCGGGGCCACGAGAAGACCCGCGGGGGGAGTGGGTGCGGGCTGGGGTTTTGCAGGCTGCGCGGCGAGAGCGGAGGTGGCAGCGCAGAAGACGGTCGAGAAAATGATGGAGCGTGGCGTCGTTATCATTGATACCTCGCGGGGGAAGTGTGAGAACGGTGACTCTAGCACAAACGTCGCCGCGGTCCGGGCGCCCAAAGGCCGCATGCTATAATCCGCTCCCTATGAAGGACCTCCTCGACATCCTGGGGGCCATGGCCGGTCAGAAAGCAAAAGTCGACAACCCACGCGAGCTCTTCCTCGACATGTCGGAGCGGGTGGTGAAGGCGGTGAGCGCCACCTTTGGCTCCAAGGCGGACGAGGTGGCCATCCTCGTCCTCACCTCCGACAACCGCCACCTTCGCTTCGTGGCCCCCCGCAAGTTCACCGACCTCGGGACCATCCCCATCACCAAGCGGGACTCGATCGCGGTGAACGTGCTCGGAAAGAAATCAGGGGAGGCCATGAACAACGTGCCCATGGTCAAGCACGTGGCCTTCTTCGAGAGCGTGAAGCTGCGCGACCGCGTGGTGCCCATCCAGAAGATGATCACGGTGCCGATCCTTTTCCGGGGCAACGCGGTGGGGGTCGCCCAGATCAGCCGCAAGGGTGAGACGCCCGGGGAGTCGGGTCCCGACTTCACCCCCGCCGACGTGAAGCGCGCACAGGATCTCTTCGAAGCGGTTGCGCCCTACCTGGTGGACGCCCGGCCCCTCAAGTTCTAAGCGCTATTCCACGCCCGTGCGGATGTAGCCGGAGTCGTCGCCGGTGAAGGGACGACCGCCGGCCGACATCGGCATGGCCATCACCTTGAAGCCGTCCCCGGTCACGCTCAGGTTGAACCGGTAGCCCGCGCGCTGGAAGGCACCCCCCTGGTGGGGAACGTCCAGGAACAGGGTCTTGTTGGACATTTCCGCGAGCGTGGCGTAGTGGCCGTGCAGTTTGTTGAAGGCCTCCTCCGCGTTGATGATGTGACGCATGGTGGCGACGGCGGGCCGCTCGGTTTGGGCCAGGGGATGGGGGCTCAGCGCGCGCGGCCGGAGGTTTCGGCCCGAGCCATAGCTGGTTCCCCCTTGGGGATTCCGGTATTTGTTGGCCAAGTCCTCTCCGGTTCCCCGGCCGTCTGAGACCGGGGGCTCCTCGTCGAGGATGGACTTCGGGGGCGTGGGGGGGACGGGGGGTTCCGTGGCCGGCGGCCGCGGGGGCATGGTCTGCGCTAGCGTGGCGGGGGTGTCCCGGGGGGGGGTAGTCCGCGACGGGGCGGTCACGGGCGCTGCGGTAGTCGGGGGCAGCTCGGGCCCGAGCGTGGGCGGGGCCTGGGTGGGGGGCGGGGCCGTGATTTCAGGCGTGCTCCCGAGACCGCCGACGGTTTGAGTGTCCGCGGGTCGGCGCAAGAAGAAGTACCAGCCCGCTCCCGCGGCCACCCCCACGAAGAGGAGGCCGGCCAGGCCGAGGCCGACCAAGAGCGCCGCCCCGCCTCCCGACTTGCGCGCCGGGGGGTGGGCCGCCGGCGGGGGCGGCGGGGAGGGCCGGGGGGGAGAGGGTCGGGCGGCCGTCGCCGGACGCGCCGTCGGCGCCTCCATGAGCCGAGTGGGGGGGGCGGGAGGCACCACGGTGGCCGCGGAGTGGACAGTCGGGTTGGCGCGTACGGTGGGAGGCGCACCCGCCGCTCCCGCGGGCACGGTGGGGGTCTCCACCTGGCGGACGGTGGGGCTCGTCCCGGGGCGGGTGAGGGCCAAGAGGTCGTCGGCCATCTCGCGGCCGGTCTGGTAGCGCTTCTCGGACGTCTTGGCCAGGGCCTTGCTGATGATCCGCTCGAACTCCTCGGGGATCTCGGGGTCCACCTCCCTTATGGGGGGCGGCTCCTCGGTGATGATCTTGAAGATGAGGGCGGTGATGGACTCTCCGCGGAAGGCCTTGCGTCCGACCAGCATCTCGTAAAGGACGCAGCCAAGGGAGAAGAGGTCGGATCGGCCGTCGAGCGGGTTGCCGCGTGCCTGCTCCGGGCTCATGTAGGAGGGCGTACCCAGCAGGCTCCCCGTCATCGTGAGGTGTTGCTCGCCCTCGGTCAGCTTGGCGATCCCGAAGTCCGTGACCTTAACCCGGTCCCCGGGCTCGATCATGATGTTGGCGGGCTTGATGTCGCGATGGACCACCTTGTGGCTATGGGCGAAGGCGAGCGCGTCCGCGACCTGGGCCCCGATGTTGGCGGCCCTCTCCACGGGCAGCCGCCCCGCCTCCGCGATGACCTTGTCGAGGCCGACCCCGTCGATGAACTCCATGGCCAGGTATTTCATCCCCTCGGCGTCGCCGAGGTCGTGGATGGTCACGATGTTCGGGTGCTTCAGCTGGGCAGAAACCTGGGCCTCGCGCTCGAAGCGCTCGCTCATCTCCTCGAGGCTGGCCCCGGCCGCGACCAGGCTCTCCGTCTTGATGGTCTTGATGGCCAGCATCCGTCCCAGGATCTTGTCCTTGGCTTTGTAGACGGTGCCGAAGGCCCCCGCTCCCAGCTTCTGCACGATCTGGTAGCGACCGGCGATCTCGGTCGGCTCCGGCGCCCCCGCTCTGGTCTGGCTCAAGGAAACCTCGATAAAGTGAAGCGAATGCCCCTCACCCCGGCGGCCAGCGGAACGTGCGACCGCCCAGGAGGTGCAGGTGAACGTGATAGACGCTGTACCCGGCGTCGGCGCCGGCGTTGAAAACCAGCCGGAAGCCCCGATCCGCGAGACCCATCTCGCGCGCCAGGTCCCGAGCAGTCCGGATGAGGGAGCCCACGAGCGTGTCGTCCCCTGGACCAAGCTCGAGGAGGCTGGTGATGTGCCTCTTCGGGATCAGGAGCACGTGGGTCGGGGCTTGGGGGTTGATGTCGTGGAAACCGTAGAGGGCCTCGTCCTGATAGACGCTCTGGGAAGGGATCTTCCCTTCCACTATCCCACAGAAGAGGCAGGCCATGTGGGATCAGTCTACACCCGGGGGCGGGGTTAGAGCACCTCCCGGTTCAGCTCGGCCAGCAGCTCCTGTATGTTACGGGCGTTCTGACCGAAGTCCCAGACCCCCATCTGAGATCGCGATCGCACGCTGACCCGGGTGCTCCCGCCCTCCCGCTTCACGCGAATCGTCACGTCATCCTTGAAATGGAAAAACCGGCTCTCGTGCACGGCCTGGAGGGAATGGCCCCCTGGGCCCTGGCCGCTCCCGACCAGGGTCCAGCGGGGTAGGCGCGCAATCGCGTCCTTGACCCCCTTGGCCACTTTCTCCTCGCTGGCCATGTAAATCTGGGCCTTGAGATCCGGGTACTCCGGCGTGCGGTCGGTCTCCACGTCCCAGAGCCGGGGGAAGGCGAACGCCACCCAGAGAGCGCCGCCTACCGCGGCCAAAAGGGCGATCTGCTTGAGAAGGCGCATGATTCAAAGCTCCAGGGGGAGCTGCGGCGAGCCCAGACCCCGCAGCAGCTTCTTGGTCAGAGAGGAGACGGGGAGGGCCGCCGCCTCCCGAGCGGTGGCCCAGCGGAAACGCTCTCCGTCCCGGGGGGGCGGGCAGCGCAGACGCGCCCGGTACCCCTCCACCCGGATGCGGCGGAAGGTGATGGCGTGGCGGGCCCGTACCGCCAGGGCCCCCGGGACCACGTCCAGGCCATGCCGCTCCTTGAGCTCACGGGCGAGGTCGGCCCGGCCCCCCGACTCCAGCGAGGTCTGGGGCACCTCCCACATCCCTCCCATCAGCCTCCCTTCGGGCCGGCGCACGAGCAGGACCCGCCCGTCCCGCTCGATGAGCGCCGCCGCCACCGTCACCGCCACCGGGGAGCGCCGGGCGCGCCCCTCGGGGAGCTCCTCCGCGACCCCCTGGGCCCAGGCGCGGCAGGAGACACGCAAGGGACAAACCGGGCACGCCGGCTTCTTGGGCGTGCAGACGGTGGCGCCCAGCTCCATCAGGGCCTGGTTCCACTCGCCGGGAGAATCGCGCCTGAGCAGCTCCTCCGCCAGGTTGTAGTAGGTGGCGTCGCTCCGCCCCTCTGGGCCCCGCCGCGCGAAGTAGCGGGCCAGAACCCGGCGGACGTTGCCGTCCACCACCGGCAGGGGCACGCCGTAGGCAATCGAGAGCACCGCGCTCGCCGTGTAGAGCCCCACCCCGGGCACGGCCAAGGCCGCTTCCAGCGTCCGGGGGAAGTGGCCCTGCCCGTGGCTCAAAAGGTGGCGAGCGCCCCGCTGGAGGTTCCGCGCCCGGTGGTAGTAGCCGAGGCCCGACCACGCCGCCAGCACCTCCTCCTCTCCGGCCGCGGCCAGCGCCTCCAGGCTCGGGAACCGCAGACGGAAGGTCTCGAAATAGGGCGTCGCGGTCTTGACCGTGGTCTGCTGGAGCATGACCTCGGAGAGCCAGATCAGGTAGGGATCGCGGGTCCGTCTCCAGGGCAGGTCGCGGCGGTGGCGGCGGTACCAGTCGAGGAGCCGCTCCTGCAGCCTCGTCGGTCTAGCTGATTCTCTCAATGTCCGCCCCCAGCCCCCGGAGCTTCTCGTCGATGCGGTGATAGCCCCGGTCAAGGTGGTAGACGCGGTCCACGATGGTCTCGCCGCTCGCGGCCAGTCCGGCCAGGACCAGGGAGGCCGAAGCCCGCAGGTCGGTGGCCATGATCTGGGCCCCCGAGAGCGGGGTGGGGCCGGTCACGAGCGCGGTGCGGCCCTCCACCCGGACGTTGGCACCCATGCGCTGCAGCTCCGCCACGTGCATGTACCGGTTCTCGAAGATCGACTCCATGATCGTGCTCACACCCTTGGCCTGGGTGAGGAGGACCATGCACTGGGCCTGCATGTCGGTGGGGAAGCCGGGGTGGGGAAGGGTGGTGAGGTTGGCCGCTCGCAGCTGGCGGGGGGTCCGCACCCGCAGATTGTCTGGTCCCTCCTCGATGCGGACCCCCGTCTCCCGCAGCTTCTCAAGCACGGCCTTGAGGTGGGGGGGATAGCAGGCCCGCACCTCGATGTCACCCCCCGCGATGGCACAGGCGGCCACGAAGGTGCCGGTCTCGATCCGGTCCGGGATGACGGCATGCTCGGCCCCGCGCAAGGCGTCGACGCCCTCCACGCGGATCGTGGACCCGCCCGCCCCCTGGATGCGCGCGCCCATACGGATCAGGAGGTCGGCCAGGTCCGCTATTTCCGGTTCGCAGGCCGCGTTGCGAATGATGGTCTCGCCCTCGGCCCGCGAGGCCGCCATGAGGACGTTCTCCGTCCCCGTCACGGTGACGGTGTCGAAGTAGATCTCGGCCCCCCGCAGACGCTCCGCGCGCGCCTCCACGTACCCGTGCTCCACGGTGATGGCGGCCCCCATCTTCTCCAGGGCCTGCAGGTGGAGGTTGATGGGCCGGGCTCCGATGGCGCAGCCGCCGGGCAGGGAGACCCGGGCCCGCCCCTCGCGGGCGAGCAGGGGGCCGAGCACGAGCACCGAGGCCCTCATGGTCTTTACCAGGTCGTAAGGGGCCTCCAGGGACTGGAGCCGGGCCGCCCGCACCTCGACCACCCCTCCCACCCGGAACTCGACTTCGGCTCCCAGGGCGCCCAGGACCAGGCCCATGGTGCGGATGTCCCGTACCTCGGGAACGTTGTGCAACCGGATCGGGTGGTCGGTGAGGAGGGCGGCGCAGAGATCGGGGAGGGCGGCGTTTTTCGCCCCCGAGATGCGGACCGTTCCTTCCAGGGGCCGGCCCCCTACGACCCGGATCTTGTCCACGCTCGTCCAGTCTAAGTCAGGAGGGGCGAGGGGGCGAACGGGGCCTATGCGCGCTCGGCCACGATCGTGCGCGGGATCCCCGCAAGGTCGGGGATCACCCTGGCGACGCGGAGCCCCGCCTCCGCCAAGAGCCGGACCACCTCCGACTCCATGCCCTGACCGATCTCGAGGAGCAGGCTGCCCCCCCGCCGCAACATGCGGGCGGACGCGGGGGCCAAGCGGCGGTAGAGGGCGTAAGCGTCCGCGCCGGGGAAGAGGGCCACGGCCGGCTCATGGTCCCGCACCTCGGGAGCGAGGCGGGGGGCCTCGAGGGGATCCACGTAGGGGGGGTTGCTCGCCACCAGGTGGAGGCGGCCCTCGAGTTGGGGGACGGGCTGCAGAAGGTCGCCCTCGTGGAAGCGGACCCGCTCGGCGAGGCCCAGGCGGCGGGCGTTCTCCCGGGCCACGGCCAGCGCGGGCCCGGAGATGTCCGTGGCGTGGACCTCCGCGTCCGGCCGTTCTGCGGCCAGGGATAGGGCGATGCACCCGCTGCCCGTCCCCACGTCGACGACGAGGGGATTTCCGACCCCCCGCAGCCAGCCCAGGGCTGCTTCCACGAGGATCTCCGTCTCCGGGCGCGGGATGAGGACGTCCGGCCCCACCAGGAACTCCCGGCCCCAGAAGGCTTGCCGGCCCGTCAGGTGCTGGAGGGGCCGGCGCTCTGCCCTCTTCTGGACGAGGGAGAAGAACGCGCCCTCCTCAGAGGGTGGAACGAGGGCCCCCGCCTCGGCGTAGAGGGTTGCTCGGTCCCAGCCCAGGACATGGCGCAGCAGCAGCTCCGCATCCGGACGGGCGGACTCGATCCCCGCGTCCTTCAAGTGGGAGGCCGCTCGCTCCAGCGCCTGGGCGACGTTCACGGGCTCCTCAGCGCGTGGGGCTGGGCTCCGGCTCCTTGAGCTTCTCGGCCTGGTGGTGGGCGATCAGGGAATTCACGATCTCGTCCAGGTCGCCGTCCAGGATCTCCTGCAGGCGGTGGAGGGTGAGCCCGATGCGGTGGTCGGTGACCCGGGACTGCTGGAAGTTGTAGGTCCGGATCTTCTCGCTGCGGTCCCCCGAACCCACCTGGCTGCGGCGCTCGCTCGCGATCTCCTTCTGCTGCTCCGCCAGCGCCACCTCGTAGAGCCGCGCCCGCAGAACCTTCATGGCCTTCTCGCGGTTCTTGATCTGGCTCTTCTCGTCCTGGCAGGAGACTACGGTGCCGGTGGGGAGGTGGGTGACCCGCACGGCGGAGTAGGTGGTGTTCACGCTCTGGCCCCCGGGGCCAGAGGAGCAAAAGGTGTCGACGCGCAGGTCCTTGGGGTCGATCCGGACGTCCACCTCCTCCGCCTCGGGGAGTACGGCGACCGTGATGGCCGAGGTGTGGATGCGGCCGGAGGCCTCCGTCACGGGCACCCGCTGCACGCGGTGCGCCCCGCTCTCGAAGCGTAGCTTGGAGTAGACCCGCTGGCCCTCGATCATGGCCACGACTTCCTTGATCCCGCCCTGGCCGGTGCGGTTCGCGGAGACCACGTCGATCTTCCAGCGCTGCCGCTCCGCGAAGCGGGAGTACATGCGGAAGACCTCGGCCGCGAAGAGGGCGGCTTCATCGCCCCCCGTGCCGGCCCGGATCTCCAGGAGGACGTTCTTCTCGTCGTTGGGGTCCTTGGGAATGAGCAGCTGCGGGATCTCGGCGTCCAAGCGGTCCCGCCGGGCCTCCAAGGTGCGGACCTCCTCCAGGGCCAGCTCCCTCAGCTCCGGATCGTTCTCCGCCCGCGCCATCTCCTGGACCTTGGTGAGCTCGGCCAGGGTCCCCTTGTAGGCCCGATACCGCTCCACCACGGGAGCGATCTCCTTCGATTCCCGGGCCAGCTTCTGATAGGCGCCGGGGTCGCGGACCAGGACGGGGTCGGACATCTGGGCCTCGACGGTCCCGAAACGAGCCTCTATGTCCTTCAGCTTCTGAAACGTGATCGCGTCCATGTTAGCCCTGCCGGGGAGGACGGTTTAAGAACCTCCGTCTCCCCAGGGTCGCTCCGCGGCGGAGTCCGCCGCTCTCGGCCCCAAGTCCCCTTTTACGCGGGGGCGGGCGCGTCCTTCTTCCTGTACTTGCGGGTGAAACGCTCCACCCGGCCGGCGGAGTCGATCAGCTTCTGCTTGCCGGTGAAGAATGGATGGCAGCTCGAGCAGATCTCCAGGCGCAATTCTTCCTTCTTGGTGGACCGGGTGACCCAGGTCGCTCCGCACGCGCAGTGGACACTCGTGACTTTGTACTCCGGATGGATTCCAGGCTTCATCGGTGCTCCCCTCCGGCGCCCCCCCGGGACGGCCGGGAAAGGTCCCTTGATCAGCGGTCACGATGGATGACCGCAAACCATAAGGATACCAGAGCTTTCCGGATTGGACAAGGCCAAGGGGCGGGGTGGGCTGGAGCGGTGAGGACCGTCACCCCATCCTTTTTGTTAAGTTCGTTAAACTCCCTCCGGTAGGGGTGGTCTAAGACCGGAAGAGGTGGCCATGAGCGTATCCCTGGACGACCTGGGCCCGCGGGCAGCCATCTTCCTGTTGAACCGGCTGGCTTTCGGACCACGCCCGGGGGAGGCGCAACGGATCCTCGACCGGGGCCTCCAGGCCTACGTCGAGGAGCAGCTGGCGCCGGCGGCCGACCCCGAGCTGGATACGCGGCTCAGCCACCTTCCCACCCTCAACTATCCCATCTCGCAGGTCCTGGCCCTCTACAACGCCGACCAGCGCACCACGGGCGTGATCCTGGACGAGTTCGCGAGCGCCAAGGCGATCCGGATGGTCCACGCCCAGAACCAGCTCCAGGAGGTGCTGGTCGACTTCTGGTTCAACCACTTCAACGTCTACATCGCCGACGACTTCACCCGCCAGAGCTCGCCCGCCTACGAGCGCGACGCCATCCGGCCCCATGTGCTCGGCCGCTTCCGAGATCTCCTGGGGGCCACGGCCCAGCACCCCGCCATGCTCTTCTTCCTGGATAACTACTTGAGCACGGCCCCGCGGGTGGTGGGGGGAAGGCTGACCGGTCTCAACGAGAACTACGGACGCGAGCTGCTGGAATTGCACACGGTGGGGGTCGACGCCGGCTACACGCAGCAGGACGTGATCAACTCCGCCCGCTGCTTCACGGGCTGGGGGATCGACAGTCTTAGAACCAGCGGGAGCTTTGTCTATCGGGGCCAGGCCCACGACACCGCGGCCAAGAGCGTCTTCGGCCTCAACCTGCCCGCGGGCGGCGGCCGCGACGACGGGGAAAAGCTGCTCGACTATCTCTCCACCCACCCCGCGACCGCCCACCACGTCTCCTCGCGCCTCGTGCAACGCTTGGTGGCCGACGACCCGCCGGTGGCCCTGGTGGCCCGCTGCGCCGACACCTTCCTGCATACCAGCGGGGACCTCGCGGCCACGGTCAAGACCATCGTGAGCAGCGCCGAGTTCTGGGGGGAGGCCTTCGGCCCCGGAAAACCCAAGACCCCCCTGGAGTTCGTGGCCAGCGCGCTGCGGGCCGCGGACGCCCAGGTCAGCCACGGCCGCGGCGTGGGAGGCGTCCTCACCAACATGGGCATGCCCCTCTACGGCGCCGTGCCCCCCACCGGGTACACCAACCGCGGGGTGGACTGGATCAACCCCTCCTCCCAGCTCGCCCGCATGAACTTCGCCCTCGACCTGGCCGCGGGCGCCGTGCCCGGGGTAGCGGTGGACGCGCGCGCGGTGGTGCGCAGCACGGCGGGCAGTCCCGAGGATCCTCGGTCGGCGGCCAACTCCATCTCCGCCGACCTCTTCGGCCGGAGCCTCTCTCCCGACACCCTGAACGCGGCATCGAGGGTCGCTCCGGGGGGGACGGTGAGCGTGGCCGCGCGGGTTCTGGGCCTGTGCCTGGCCAGCCCCGAAATGCAGGCGAGGTAGAGCCATGCCCTGGGACATCTCACGCCGGGTCTTCCTGAGGGGCGCCGGGCTGGCCGCTCTGGGGATTGGCTTTCACCCTTCGTCGCTGCTGGTGCGCACGGCCGAGGCCGCCTCCGCCGGCAACAAGGTGCTCGTGATGGTCTTCCTGCGGGGCGGGGCCGACGGCCTGAACCTCTGCGTCCCCTACGGCGACCCCGATTACTACGGTCTGCACGGCCAGATCGCCCTGCCCAGGCCCAACCAGTCGGGAGGGGTGGCCAACCTGGACGGCTTCTTCGGCCTGCATCCCGACCTGACTCCCTTGAAGTCCCTCTTCGACGACGGTCGCCTGGCCTTGCTCCACGCGGTCGGAAACTACGACCTCAGCCGCTCCCACTTCGATGCCCAGGACTTCATGGAAACGGGTACCCCAGGAATCCGGGGCACCTCCACCGGCTGGCTGGACCGCACGATCGCCCTCGTGCCCGGCCACAACGTTGCCCAGGCCGTCTCTTTCTCCACCCAGCTCACCCGCTCCTTCCTGGGGCCGCAACCGGTGCTCGTGGCCCAGGACTTGGCCACCTTCGACCTGCGAGCCCGGGGCTGGAAGCCCGAGGCATCGACCCTGCTACAGTCGATGTACGGCTCTCGCGCGGACGCCATCGGCCAGGTGGGACGCGACACCTTTTCCGCCATCAGCATCCTCACCCAGTCCCCGGCCGTCCTCGCTCCGCCCGCAAACGGCGCCCTCTACCCCAACGCGGTCGTGGGAAGCTCCCTCCGTCAGGCGGCCCAGATCATCAAAGCCGGTCTCGGGACGCGCTGCATCTTCGTCAACGTGACCGGCTCTTTCGATACCCACGCCAACCAGCTGGAGGGCAACACCCGCGACTACCGCAGCTTGGGCCCCGCCCTGACCGCCTTCGCCACCGACCTCGGGGGCCTGCTCGACGACGTGGTGCTTCTGGTCGCGACCGAGTTCGGCCGCACCGCCCACGTGAACGGCTCCGCCGGCACCGACCACGGCTCCGCCCACTGCATGATGGTCATGGGGGGCCGGGTGCGGGGGGGGAAAGTCTACGGTCGCTGGCCGGGCCTCAGCAGCAGCCAGCTCTACCAGGAGCGGGACCTGGCCGTGACCACCGACTTCCGCGACGCCTTCCAGGAGATGGCGCGCGCCCAGTTCGGGATCACGGACTCGCTCTTCCCCGGGTACACGCCGGGCCCCGGACCCGGTATCGTCGGCTAGCTCCCGCTTAGAAGAAAGGAACGGCATGCGAAAGCCCTGGCTGGCGGTGGCGGCTCTCTTGTGCTCGGCGCTTCCCGTCCGGGGCCAGGACGCTCCCCGGGCCGAGCTCTTCGCCGGCTACTCGTTCGTGCGCAGCGATCAGCAGAACCTGAACGGATGGAACGCATCGCTGGCCGTCGACGTCGCGGGGTCGCTGTCCCTGGTGGCGGACGCGAGCGGCCACTACGGGAGTGCGGGCCGCCGCCAGCTCAACCTCATGGCCGGGCCCGGCCTCGCCTTCCTCCGGGGCGGCCCGGTCGTGGTCTTCGTCCATGCCCTGGCCGGCCTCCACCGCGAGAGCGTCAATATTCAGGTCTTCGACGTCTCCATTTCCGAGAACGACAACCGATTCGGCCTGCAGTTCGGAGGGGGAGTGGACATCGGCGTGGGCGGGAAGTGGGCCATCCGCCTCCAGGGCGACTATCAGTGGAGCCGTGCGCAAGGCACGAGCGTGACGGGGACGCGACTCTCCGCGGGTGTGGTCTACCGACTGGGCAAATCCTAAGGCCCCCCGGGGGGCACCCCCCCGAAGACGGATTGACCGCCCCCTGGCTTCTGGCTAACATCCTTGTCAATGCAAGTATTGCCAGAACAAGAAAAGATCGGTCTCCTGGTGGCGGTGACGCGACGGCGGATCAAGCAGGCGGTGGGGCGCCGCGTGCGTCCGCACGGGTTGAGCGCGCAGCAGTTCTGGCTCCTGGTAGCCATCGTGGAGCGTGAGGGACTTTCGCTGCGCGAGCTTTCGGAGCGCCTGCGCACGGACCAGCCCACCACCTCCCGCATCGTGACCACGCTCATCGGGAAGAGGTTGGTGCGAGAGGAAGGGGATCCCCGGGACCGGCGCCGCCGCCGTTTGCGCCTCACCGCCGCCGGCCGCGCCCTGGCCGAGCGCGTCCATCCCCTGGCCCTGGAGGTGCGGGCCGCGATCGTCGGAGGCATCAGCCTCGCGGAGCAGGCCGCGCTTCGCAACGGCCTGCGCAAGATCCTCCAGAACATGGACCGCTTCGAAAGGGGGGGAGCCCGGCTCCGGGCCGTCTCCGCGGGGAGAGGCCGCTGAGCGCGCGGGGTCGCTTCGCGCTCGTTGCTTGCACCCTCGCCTTGGGGCCCCTGGCCTGCGGCACGAAGAGGGAGCCTCCCCGCTCGGCGGGGGTGCCGGTGGTGGCGGCGGCGGCCCTGCACAAGGACGTGCAGGTGCAGCTCAGGGCCATCGGGGTGGTGGAGCCCCTGACCACGGTGGCGGTGAAACCCCAAGTGGGGGGGGTGATCACCATCGTGCACTTCGCGGAGGGCAGCTACGTGGCCGCGGGCGATCTCCTCTTCACGATCGACCCCCGACCGTACGAGGCCGTCCTCCAGCAGGCGGAAGGGACCCTGGCCAAGGATGAGGCCAGCCTGCGGAACGGCCAGGCCGAAGCCCAGCGCGGGGAGTCCCTGTTCACGCAGCAGATCCTGTCCAAAGAGAGCTACGACCAGCTTCGTTCCTCCGCGGACGCCCTGGAGGCCACCGTCCGGGCGGACCGGGCCGCCCTGGAGAGGGCCCGCTTGGACCTCGAGTTCTGCACCATCCGTTCCCCGATCGAAGGGCGCACGGGAAGCCTGCTCCTGCATCAGGGGAATTTCGTGAAGGGCATCGATGGCGGGCCGCTGGTGATCATCAACCGCACCGATCCCATTTTCGTGTCCTTCACCATTCCCGAGCAACGGCTTCCCGAGGTGCGGGCCGCCCTCGTCTCCCACCGGCTGGGCGTGGACGCGCTCGTCACGGGGGAGGAGTCGCGTCCCCTGCGGGGCGAGCTCTCCTTCCTCGACAACGCGGTGGACCGGGGCACGGGAACGATCAGGCTCAAGGCCACGTTCGCCAACGCGGAAAAGCGCCTCTGGCCGGGGCAGTTCGTGAACGCGCGTCTGACCCTGGGCACGAGAGCAGGCGCGGTCGTGATCCCCTCCCCCGCCGTGCAGACCGGACAGGCGGGGACGTTCGTCTTCCTCATCAAGCCCGACTTGACGGTCGAGGCCCGAACGGTGGTGGTGGAGGCGGGCAGTGGGGAGGAGGAGACGGTGGTGACCAAGGGGCTGCAGGGGGGGGAGCAGGTGGTCACGGACGGCCAGCTGCGGCTGGTGCCGGGAGCCAAGGTCGAGCTGAAGCCCGCGCCCGGGCCGGAAGGGGGAGAGGCAAAGTCATGAACATCGCCGAGCTCTTCATTCGACGGCCCATCGCCACCACCCTGGTCATGCTCGCCATCCTCATCTTCGGCATCGCCGGCTACCGCCTCCTGCCCATGAGCGACCTGCCCAACGTGGACTTCCCGACCCTGCTCGTGATCGCCAACCTTCCGGGCGCGAATCCGGAGACCATGGCCTCCGCCGTGGCCACCCCCCTGGAGCGGCAGTTCTCCACCATCGCCGGCCTCGACAACATGAGCTCGGTGAACGCCCTCGGGGTCACGCAGATCACGCTGCAGTTCAACCTCTCCCGGAACATCGACGCCGCCGCCCAGGACGTCCAGGCCGCCATTGCCAAGTCGGCCACCCAGCTTCCCCCCGGCATGCCCACGCCCCCCGCCTACACGAAAGTGAACCCCGCCGACCAGCCCATCCTCTACCTGGCCCTGGCTTCCCCCACCCTGCCCCTGTCCCAGGTCGACGAGTACGCGGAGACGCTCATTGCCCAGCGGATCTCGATGGTGAGCGGGGTGGCCCAGGTCCAGGTCTTCGGATCCCAGAAGTACGCGGTGCGCATCCAGCTCAATCCCGACGCCCTGGCCAGCCGCGGGATCGGGATCGATGAGGCCTCGGCGGCGGTGCAGAACGGCAACGTGAACCTGCCCACGGGGGTCCTCTACGGCAAGCACGAGGCCCTGACGGTGGAGGCCAACGGGCAGCTCACCGACGCTAGCGCCTACCGGCCGCTCATCCTGGCCTATCGCAACGGCGCGCCCGTGCGCCTGCAAGAGGTGGGGCGGGTGATCGACAGCGTCGAGAACGACAAGATCGCCTCCTGGTACACCGGCACTCGGTCCATCGTGCTCGCCATCCAGCGCCAGCCCGGCACCAACACCGTGGAGGTGGTGGACTCGATCAAAGCCCTCATCCCCACGTTTCGGGCGCAGATGCCGGCGTCCGTGAAACTCAACATCCTGTTCGATCGCTCGGAGTCGATCCGGGACTCCGTGGACGACGTGAAGTTCACGCTGCTCCTGACCGTGGGCCTGGTGGTCATGGTCATCTTCCTCTTCCTGCGCAACCTCTCCGCCACCGTCATCCCCAGCCTGGCCCTGCCCATGTCGATCGTGGGGACGTTCGCGGTCATGTACCTCCTGGACTACAGCCTGGACAACCTCTCCCTTATGGCCCTGACTCTGTCCGTGGGCTTCGTGGTGGACGACGCCATCGTCATGCTGGAGAACATCGTCCGCCATCTAGAGATGGGGGAGGGGCCGCTGGCGGGCGCCCTGGCCGGCTCCCGGGAGATCGGCTTCACCATCCTCTCCATGACCCTCTCCCTGGTCGCGGTCTTCCTGCCCGTGCTCTTCATGGGCGGCCTCGTGGGTCGCCTCCTGCACGAGTTCGCGGTCACCATATCCGTGGCCATCCTCGTCTCCGGGTTCGTGTCCTTGACCCTCACCCCCATGCTCTGCAGCCGCTTCCTGAAGCCCCACGGGGGCGGGACCCGCAGCCGGTTCGACGCCGCCTCGGAGCGGGTCTTCCAGAGGACCTTGGCCGCCTACAAATGGAGCCTCGACCGGGTCCTGCACCATCGCCCCGCGACCATGGTCATCTCCGGCGGCCTCCTCGTCTTGACCGTCTACCTCTTCGCGGTCATGCCCAAGGGTTTCCTCCCCAGCGACGACACCGGGCAGATCTTCGCCTTCACGGAGGCCGCGCAGGGGATTTCCTTCGAAGCCATGGCCCGGCACCAACAGGCCCTGGCCGCGGTCGTGTTGCAGGACCCGAACGTGGCGAACTTCATGTCCAGCATAGGGGCCAGCGGGCCCAACGCCACCGGCAACTCTGGGCGCATCTTCATCCGCCTGAAGCCCCTGTCCGAGCGCAAGCTCTCCGCGGACCAGGTCATCCAGGAGCTCCGCCCGAAACTCAACAGCATCCCCGGGATCCGGGCCTTCCCCCAGAACCCCCCGCCCATAAGGATCGGGGGACAGCTCAGCAAGAGCCTCTACCAGCTCACCCTCCAGAGCCCCGACACCGAAGAGCTCTACCGGCGTGCTCCGGAGCTGGAGGCGAAGCTGCGCGAGGTCCCGGGGCTTCAAGACGTGACCAGCGACCTCCAGATCACGAACCCTCAGGTCAACGTGGAGATCGACCGCGACCGGGCGGTGGCCCTGGGGGTGACCGCGCAGCAGGTGGAGGACGCGCTCTACACCGCCTTCGGAAACCGCTGGATCTCCACCATCTACGCCCCCAACAACGAGTACCGCGTGATCATGGAGCTGGAGCCCGAGTACCAGCGCGCTGCCACCGACCTCTCCCTGCTCTACATCCGCTCCACCGGCGGCGCCCTCGTCCCCCTGGAGGCGGTGGCCCGCCTGACCCGCAGCCTGGGCCCGCTGACCGTGAACCACCTCGGCCAGCTTCCGTCCGTGACCCTGTCCTTCAACCTGAAGCCGGGCGCGGCCCTGGGCCCGGCGGTGGCGGGCGTGGACCGGGCGGCCAAGGCCACCCTGCCCCCGACCGTCAGCACGAGCTTCCAGGGGATGGCCCAGGCCTTCGAGGCCTCCACCCGGGGCCTGGGCTGGCTCCTCGTCCTAGCCATCCTCGTCATCTACATCGTGCTCGGGATCCTCTACGAGAGCTTCATCCATCCCCTGACCATCCTCTCCGGCCTCCCTTCCGCCGGGCTGGGCGCCCTCCTCACCCTGCTCCTCTTCGGCCAGGAGCTGAACATCTACGCCTTCGTGGGTGTGATCATGCTGGTGGGGATCGTGAAGAAGAACGCGATCATGATGATCGACTTCGCCCTGGAGGCGCAGCGGAAAGAGGGCAAGGCCCCCGCGGACGCCATCTACGAAGGGTGCCTGGTGCGGTTCCGCCCCATCATGATGACGACCATGGCCGCCCTCATGGGCACCCTGCCCATCGCGCTGGGGGTGGGAGCGGGCGCGGAGTCGCGGCGGGCGCTGGGCCTGGCCGTGGTGGGCGGCCTCCTCGTCTCCCAGCTCCTGACCCTCTACATCACGCCCGTCTTCTACATCTACATGGAGTCGTTCTCGGGCTGGTTCCGCAGGGTCTTCCTGCACCGGCCCCAGGCCATGAGCCCCGCCGCCTGAGGGGGGGCTAGCCGGCCGAACTCATCGACTCCAGGAAGTCGCGGTTCGACTTCGTCTTGGCCAGGCGCTCGAGCATCAGCTCCATGGCTTCCACGGGGGAGAGGGGGTTCAGGACCTTGCGCAGGATCCAGACCCGGTTGAGCTCCTCCTTGGAGAGGAGCAGCTCCTCCTTGCGGGTGCCGCTGCGGTTGATGTCGACGGCGGGGAAGACCCGCTTGTCCACCATCTTCCGGTCCAGGACGATCTCCATGTTGCCTGTGCCCTTGAACTCCTCGAAGATCACGTCGTCCATGCGGGAGCCCGTCTCCACGAGGGCGGTGGCGATGATGGTGAGCGACCCTCCGTCCTCGATGTTGCGGGCGGCCCCGAAGAAGCGCTTGGGACGCTGGAGGGCGTTGCTGTCGACGCCCCCGGAGAGGACCTTGCCCGAGGGGGGGACGATCGCGTTGTAGGCCCGGGCCAGGCGGGTGATGGAGTCGAGCAGGATCACCACGTCCCGCTTGTGCTCGACCAGGCGTTTGGCCTTCTCGATCACCATCTCCGCCACTTGCACGTGGCGGGTGCCGGGCTCGTCAAAGGTGGAGCTGATGACCTCGCCCTTGACCGAGCGCTGCATGTCCGTGACCTCTTCCGGCCGCTCGTCGATGAGGAGAACGATGAGCGCCACCTCCGGATGGTTCACGGCGATGGAATTGGCCAGGTTCTGCAGGATCATGGTCTTGCCGGTGCGGGGGGCGGCCACGATGAGCCCGCGCTGGCCCTTCCCGATGGGCGTCATCATGTCCAGAACCCGGGCCATCAGGTTGTCCTGCGTGGTCTCGAGGCGCAGCCGCTCGCTGGGATAAAGAGGGGTCAGGTTGTCGAAGAGAACCTTGTCTTTGGCCGCTTCCGGGGGCTCGAAGTTGATTGCCTCGACCTTGATGAGGGCGAAGTACCGCTCCCCCTCCTTGGGCGGCCGCACCTGCCCGCTCACGGTGTCGCCCGTGCGCAAGTCGAACTTGCGGATCTGGGAGGGGGAGACGTAGATGTCGTCCGGTCCCGGAAGGTAGTTGGACTCCGGGGCGCGCAGGAAGCCGTAGCCGTCGGGCAGGCACTCCAGCACCCCCTCCGCGAAGAGCAGGCCGCTCTTCTCGGTCTGGGTCTGGAGGATCTTGAAGATCAGGTCGTGCTTCTTCATCCCCGCCGCCCCCTCGACATTGAGCTCGCGGGCCATGGCATTCAGGGCCTGGATGTTCATCTCCTTGAGGTCGGAGAGGTCCAGGGCCTTCTGCTTGGTCTGGGCGTCCTCGTGCTTGGTCTGGGGGTCTTCCTGCTTGGTCTGGGTGTCTTCCTGTTCTGCTTCCATTGGCCTCAACTCTCTCCCCGGCTCGCGACCGAGGCACGGATTGTCCGCCAAAGCTCGTTCACGCCGCTCCCGGTGGTGGCGCTCACCGCCAGGACCGCGCGGGCCTTGCGTCCCAGCCCCCGCTCCAACGCCGCCCGCCGCCTTAGGACTTCCCCTCGGCCCAGATGGTCGGCCTTGGTGGCAGCCAGAACGTACGGGAGGCGGTGATGATCCAAGTAGGCCGCCAGCGTCTCGTCGCTCTCGGTGGGGTCATGCCGGGCGTCCACCAGGAACACGCATAGGGCGAGAGCGTCCCGCCCCCCCAGGTAGGAGTTGACCAGCCCCTCCCAGCCCCGACGCATCGCCTCTCCCACCCGCGCGTAACCGTAGCCCGGGAGGTCGGCCAGGTAGAGATCGTTCCCCAGGCGGAAGAAGTTCACGAGCCTCGTGCGGCCCGGCGAGGAGGACACCCGGGCCAGGCCCTTCACCCCCGCCAACGCGTTGAGCAGGCTGCTCTTGCCCACGTTGGACCGGCCCAGGAAGGCCACCTCGGGCAGGCCGTCGCGCGGGAACTGTTCGGGGGAGGCCGCGCTCCCGAAAAAGGTCACGGTCGGTAATTTCAATCTCTTGTTTGCCGACGCTCTTGTCGGGGGGACCGCGAAGCGGGCCCCTAGTGTGTCATACCGTCCTGCACCGGCCCCAGGCTCTCCGCGGGCGGCTCCGCCCCCTCCTGCGGCGGGGTCGCGGGCGGGACCAGGGCGATCTTGAGGACCTCGTCGATGTGCCCCACCAGCTCTACGCGTACGGCGTCCAGAACGTTCTTGGGGACGTCGGCCAAGTCCTTCTCGTTCTCACGAGGAAGGATGATGGTGGTGACCCCGAAGCGGTGAGCGGCCAGGAGCTTCTCCTTGACCCCCCCGATGGGCAGCACCTTGCCCCGGAGCGTGATCTCCCCGGTCATGGCCACGTCCCGGCGCACCGCGATCTTGGCCAGGGCGGAGACGAGAGCGGTGGCCATGGTGATGCCGGCGGAGGGGCCGTCCTTGGGGATGGCCCCTTCGGGGACGTGGATGTGCACGTCCAGCCGGCGGTTGAAGTCCCGGGCGATACCGTACTCTTCGGCCCGCGAGCGGACGAAGGACATGGCGGCGTGGGCCGACTCCTGCATCACGTCCCCCAGCTTGCCGGTGAGCCGAAGCGCACCCTTGCCGGGCATGAGGGTCACCTCGATGGGCAGGATCTCGCCCCCCACCTCCGTCCAGGCCAGCCCGGTGGCCATGCCGATCTCGTTGTGCTCCTCCTGGTGCGAGGAACGGTAGCGGGGCACGCCCAGGTAGGCCTCCACGTTCTCGGGGGTGACGGTGGTCTGATACCCCTTCCCCTCCAGCAC
>Ga0210399_10000012_pt1 | contig 139182 bp, 106 predicted proteins | sample IncBWC14MmetaG_FD_150865 | JGI IMG/M metagenome (GOLD analysis project Ga0210399, IMG submission 150865) | Forest soil microbial communities from Barre Woods Harvard Forest LTER site, Petersham, Massachusetts, United States - Inc-BW-C-14-M | ecosystem: Environmental > Terrestrial > Soil >...
GACACATTTCCGCTTCCAGTGTTGTTCCGTGCTTGCTCTCGCCGGAGCCTCGCGCGCAAAGCTTCGCGTTCAGAACGGTCTTCCCGTAGTAACCCGCTCCGTACACAACGTCCCACGTCGCTGCCAAGTCGTTTGCGTCGGAGGTTCGCCCGCTGCCGCCACGCTTGGGAGGAGCTGGCGGGTCCCATTGACCGACGCATTCCTCATGCAAGATTGGCTTGGAAACGTTGTCGAGGTCAACATAGAAGCGCCCGGACTTGAATACGCCGCGAGGATCCATCAAGGGATCTGCTTTGGGCGAGGGACCTTGAATAGGCCTAAGAGCAACGCCGGAATAGCATCCCGCGTGGTAAATGGCGAACATGCATGCGAACGCGAGAAATAGTTTGCGATTCATGGAAAATCCGTCGGACCAGAGTTTGCGATCAGGAGTCCCGGTATCCGTTCCACGTCGATGTCAGTTCGAAGCTCTCTAAAGCGGTTTCGCGGCTGGCGAGTGTAGCACGGACGTTGTCGCCTACACCTTCCAATGAGTCTCCCCCAAGAGGTGCCGTCTAAGTCCCGATAAGTCGGGTTACCGGTAAAGTTGGTTCTGGCACTTGATCAGCCGTGCGCTGGTCTCCAAATTTGGAGTCAAACGACAGGTTCGATGCCGAGTCGATCATTTACAGCTTGTCGGAGCCTCTGCTTGCAGCCCAGGTACTTCTCTGTGGTCTGCACCGATACATGACCGAGCAGGAATTGGATCTGTTCCAATTCGCCTCCCGAATCGTGACAGAATCGAGCGCACGACCTCCTGAGATCGTGTGGCGCGAGCTTGGAAATTCCTAGCCTCTCCGCGTACTCCTTCACGACGTGCCAGACTACTTTTTCAGTAATCTCCGTTCCCCAAACAGTCCCTTTGCGACAAACGCACCGGAAGATTTTGCCGTGGGCGAGTTGCGCTATCGCCAGCCAGTCATCAATGGTGTGCTTTACCCAATCTGGCATTGGGACCGTACGGATGTGCCCGCCTTTTCCTACCAGGTCAACGATTGCCCAATGATCTTCGCGGCGCTGGATGTGGTCAAACGTTAAATCAATGAGTTCTCTCCGGCGGAGCGCACACCCCAGGAGGGTTGCTAGAATCGCGCGATCCCTCTTTCCCTTTAGCGCGTTCCTGTTGGGAAGTTGCCACAGCAAGCGAGTCTCATCCACTGTCAGCCAATTTCCCAGCCTGATGCCCAACTTTTTCGCTCCCTTTACGCGGCGAATACCGGCGGCCAGATCCGGACTGAGAAGCCCCGTATCGGCTGCCTCATAGGCGAGTCGTCTGACAGCGGCGAGCCTCACATTGATGGTCCCAGGTGCAAGCAACTTGTCTTCGAGATGAATCCGGTAGCGGGTGACCACTGTTTTGTTGAACGAAAGCCGAGGTTCCGAGCAATACCATGAGACGAAATCTTCGATGGAGCGGCGATAGCTTCGTTGCGATTCCGGTGAACGTAAGCTCACGAGCACCGCTGATTTGACATGCTCTAGGTCAGGGAGACCCAGCTTCGTCTTGTGTCGATTTGGTTTTTTCGTTCTAATTTTTCTTCGCATGGATGCCACCTCCTGCCGAGGAAAGTGCAAATGGCATGATTTGCAGTCCCACGCAATCCCTGGACACCGCTTGGGCAAGCGAGTATGAAGTCTTTGAGGGAAACGCTGGCGCTAGCTGCTCATGTTCCGTGAGGTGCTGCATGGACTTCGATGGGGAAAAATTGGAACAGGTAGTTCTTGCATTGTTCCAGATGAATCTGTCTGATGACTCCGGAAGACGTGCTTGGAAAAGTCTTCCTTGGAGCGTAATGGATTCATTGCATCAAAAGGGTTACATCTCCGACCCAGCAACGAAGAACAAGTCCGTGTGGTTATCCGAAGAGGGGGCTAAGCTGTCGAAGGATCTCTTCGAGAAGCTCTTTGCTGCCGAATAGGTTTGTCCGGGACGCCCTATGAGGTTGCGGCTGATCGCTCAGGTCCAGTACGAACTTTACCGGTAATCCGACTAATCAGGAGTTGAGGCGCCAAGTCGCGCAGAGTGAGTTTGATCTCAAGGCAATGGGCAAATTTTCTGAAAAGCACGTAGAATTCCTCATGCTTAAGGTATTGAGACCCTTCCCCAGACCCTTAACCTACTAGGAGATGCAAGAACACTTTCAGAAAACGGAAAGTGTGCCCAAAGATTTTGTGACAGTTGAGGGGGTCACCTCAAAACTTGGGTCCAACTTGGGTCCAATAACCCCCGGATATGATACAAAACGGTGGTGCAAAAAGTAGGCAGAGCCAAGGAAAAGCAACCAGATATCACATCTAGATTTATCTTCTAAGCAGAGGGTCGCCAGTTCGAGTCTGGCCGGGCGCGCCACTTCGCCAAACTCCGCCCATTTTCGCCGGAAATTCCCGATTCGCTGATCAATGCCAATGCAACAGCGCGTCCCCCACCGCGCCGATGTCCAGTGACAACTGCCGCTCGGGACGCGAGCAATCCAAATCCGTATTCGCCTGATACAAATCCTCCACCGGCGTCCGATACGGCGGATCGGCAACGCTAATCTGCAAAAATAACGGTCCGCCTTTCATATTCTCCAGTTTCGTCACTCCATCTTTCGTCCACAACGATTGATTCTCGCCGTTCACCAGAATGTCGTAAGCCCTCGAAAACGCCTTCTTCGCCGTATATTGCACGTGAATGCTGATCGTGCAAGCCCCGCCGCTCGGTGCACTGACCCTGTCCCCCTTCGAGACCTGCACCTGCGTCAACACCTGCGACTGAATCGACGCCGCCATCCCCAAAGCCGCTTTCCCCAATGGCTGCTTCTCAAACGGCCGGCTCCCGTTCGTTCGCGTCATCGCTGAATAAAGATCGCGCCCACGCCGCCCGGTGTTCGACGTGGTGCTGCCGAAATCGATTCCAGCCTTGGTCGCATCCAATAACGCATCGTTGTGGCTCACCTTCGCGCTGTAGGTAGACGCCGGCCCCAGATCCTTCGCATTCTGCGCATCCATCAATTTAGCTTCCAGATGCAAAATGTAGTCGCCCTTCTGCGGCTTGTCTGTAGGCAACAGCGTCATCAGCAGCACGCTATCCACTCCGGTGGACTGCGTGTACTCCAGCATCGATTCCGGAATCAGCGGGCTGTAAAGTCCCCCGGGATTAAGCAGCACAATTTGAAACGGCGCTCCCGCCAATTTGTCGTACACCATCGCTGTCAGGTTCTGCGCAAATTGCTGCCCGAACGAATCTCCCGAAGTATCAAATGTCGGCATGATTCCGACAATTCGCTTGCCGTCACTTCCCTGCGCTTCAACGCGCGCACCGCATGCCACTACAAGACACGCAACCAGGATCCGTGTGAACCTCATCCCCGCCCTCCCAACAAGTTAAGGAGGCGCACATCGGCCGTGCGCCTCGCGCGTTCGTAGCGTGCGTCAGTGCGGCGCAGGCGCAGGTGTTGATGCTTTCTTCACTGCGGTTTTCGCCGGCGCCTTCGCAGGTTCCGAAGTTGTTGTCGTTCTACCGGCGTCCGAACTCCCGGTGGCTCGAGCCACCACCTCCGCCGCGCTGGCCGCGGGCACATTCGCTTGTATCACGTTGAGTGAATCCACGTTTTTCGTCGTAATCACCGACGCCGGCGGCATGTACCAGCTCTTGTCGCCGATCAGCAGAAAATAGTCATAGATGATGTACATGTTCCCAGGCAGCTGCCCTGTATGCTGACGCTGATACAGCGCAACGTAGGTCTTCAGCTCTTTCTTGATCTGATCCTGCAATCCAGGATCGTTCTGCGAAATTTGGAACAGCGCATCTTCCAAATGCGGCTCGGCGTAAGCCCCGCGATCCGCATCGTATTGAATCGCTTGGAGGAATTCGCTCATTGCCTGCTGTTTTTCCTCCGGCGTTCGGCCCGTGGCGATCATCACCTGTCCCAGGTAGTAGTGCGCCCGAGGATCGTTCGAACGCAATTTCACCGCCTGATCCAGATCATCCCTGGCCTCATCGTACAGATCGTAATCCAGCGCTATCACGCCGTTGTCTCGCTTCAGCCCGGACATCAGCAACTGAAACTCCGGCCCCGAACTCACCAACCCCTTCTTTGCCCGCGCTTCCAGATCCGCCTTGTATGACGAGGTGATCAGCCGCGTGATCTGCGCTTGCCGCTCTCGAGTCCGCTCCGGTTTCCCGATGAATCCCAGCCCCACTCGGCTGTCGCGACCCACCAGATTATCCAGCCGCGCATACATTCTCGGAATCTCACGCGCGTCATAATTTTGGTCCAGCATATACTTCAGCCCGGCCTCATCGGCTTCATCCTCATAAACCGAAGACCATTCTGTTGGCTGAAATTTGTTCCGGAACAATAATCCGCCGGCAAATCCCCCGGCTATGCCGATCCCGCCTCCAATCAGCGCGCCCGAGTATCCCCCAACCGCACCACCGATTGCCGCACCACCCACTGCTGAAGCCACCCCAAAGATCGCGCGCTTCTTCCCCACATCTGCGGTCTTCTCCCGATCGAATTCCTCTTCCAGGATTTCGTTCCGAATCGTGTTGTACGTATGCCTCTTCTCCACGTGCGCGATCTCGTGCCCCAGCACGTAGGCCAACTGTGCCTCGCTGTCCAGCATCGACACCAGACCCGTCGAAATATAAATCGTCCCCGTCGTAAGCGCTTCCGCTCGCGGAACCGGGTCCAGCAGCAACCGAAACGAGTACAGATTCGGTGATCCCTGCGGAACAATTTTTTGCCCCAGCGAGTTCACATACCGCAACAAAATCGGATTGTTGTACAGCTCCCCAAAGTTTTGCCGGAACGTCGCCAACTCCGCGAGCGACAGCTCCCCCAGTCTCGTCGACTGGTTGACGTTGAATGCAAACTCCATGTCCGCCCGCCGCCGCGCATCCCAGGTCTCTTGAATCCTGTGAATCACCTCGGGGCGCTGCGCAATCTCCCCCATCTTCTTTTTATCCTTATCGTTAAATTCCGTCGCCGTCTGCCCAAAAAGCGGCAAACTCGTAAAAAGCAGTGTCAACAATATCGTCGCAAATCGCACGAAAGCCGAAGGCCGAATCATTTGATTCCTCCTGTGTTCCCGCGAACAAAATGGGTTTCGAGCGCGACGTGATTCTCAGGTTTTGGAATTCCGCAAGCACGCTCGGAGAGACTATACGCAACTAATACCGCACTTCGACTTTTGTCAAGCAAAATGCTTCATTTCACGATGACAAGCGGAGCCCGTTCCACTACAATCTGCTCACGAATTGAGCCTGATAGTTGAATCTGAATTTATGAGCCAGCAACCTGTGGCCGCCCTCTTTCACCCTGGGCCTCGAAGATCCGGGAGGCCGAGGTTTTGACGCAACATGGACACCACCACGACGAATAATTTCAACGCGCACGGTTTTCGCCGGTGTTTTTATTCAATCGGAGCATTCCTTGCGTTAACACTGTTGACCGTAGCTCTATTTTTTCCCGCCTCCGCCGCCGACATTACCGAACCCATCACCCTCGAAATTCCCCAACTGCAAATGCAGCTGGAACCGAACGGCGCCGCCGTCATTACCTCCACGGAATTCGATCAACTCCTGATCCACGTCGCAAAGAGCCCCATGCAAGTGAGTCCCGGCACCCTCTTCACCAAAATCAACACTCAAGCCGCCAATATGATCATGACCACCACGACGATGTCCGACGGAATCCTCTGCAAGCTCGATCTGAGCCACCACGAAGGTTTCCGTATGCAACCCGGCCGCAACTCCGTCGAATTTTCTTTTACCGATCTCATGAAGCGCGTCCACTACGCCTCGTTTCTCCTGCAAACCTCCGACACGACGACGACCCGCGATAACAAACGAGCTTCCATCACTCCCGATCGCCCGGTGGCAGGCGCCGATAAATTCGCGGTCATCGTAGGTATCGCCCGTTACTCGGATACCGCCGGCGGCATCACCAGCCTTCAATTCGCCGACCGCGACGCCCAGGAATTTCGCGACTTCCTCCTCTCTCCCGACGGCGGCTCGTTCCCCAAAGACAACATCCGCCTGCTCCTCAACGATGACGCCACCTCCCAAAACCTTCGCAGCGCCCTTTTCACTTTTTTAACGAAAGCCCAACCGCAGGATGAAGTTGTACTCTACATCGCAGGCCACGGCGCACCAGATCCCAACGACCCCCGCAATCTGTATCTCCTGACCTACGACACAAAAATTGACGACATGGGAGGTACCGCCTTTCCCATGTACCAACTCCAGGACGTCTTCACCCGCGTCATCAAAGCCAAACGCGTGGTCACCTTCGCCGACACCTGCCACAGCTACGGCTTCAGCGGCGCCAGCGCCCACGGCAAAAAATCCAACAATCTCGTCAACCAATATCTCTCCCGCTTCGCCAACGATTCCGACCGCGCGGTCATCACCGCCAGCGACGTCAGCCAACTCTCCTACGAGTCCGACAAATGGGGAGGCGGCCACGGCGTTTTTACCTTCTTCCTCTTAAAGGGACTCCACGGCGAAGCCGACTTCAACAAAGACGGCACCGTCACAGCTGGCGAATTGTTCGCCTACATCCACGACAGCGTAGACAAAGCCACCGAAGGCAACCAAAGCCCCATGGCCCTCCCAGGCCTGGCCGAACACCTTCCGCTCTCGGGTGTAGGCCTGCGCAAAAGCTCCCACGCCGCAAATCTCTTCCGTCCCCCGTCCGATGATTTCCTCCGAGGTCCCTCCGGCTCCGGCTTCCGAGCCTTTGTACGAACGGGGTCCACTCCGCCCGGTGTGAGCCTCGTCTCGACTTCCTCCGCTAACTCCTTCGCCCTATCCCACCCTGTAACCGCGGTCTCTTCTCAGACCGCGGGGTTTAGATGAGACAAAAACAAATCGCGAACCCGCAGGCCACTCCGTCCCACTACCTCCCGATCGTCGCTCTCGCGCTGATCGTAACCGCGCTCGTCTTCGCAATCGATCACCGCGGCGCCTTCGCTTCTCTCGACTTCCACGCCTACGACCTCCTGACCGCCATCCAATATTCCCGGTTCGTTCCACCCACCCAACCCCACGAAGGCCCGGTTTTCAACGTCGATTTCGACGAATCCTCCGTCCGCCAATACAACGCCTTCCCCATCCCCCGCCAACTCCTAGCCGAAATCCTCTCCAAAATCGCCATGGGCAAACCGTCAGTAATCGGACTCGACATAATCCTCGATCGCCCACGCCAGGGCAGCGAAGACCAACAATTAGCAAAAGCCATTGACGACGCCGGCAATGTGATCCTGATCAGCGAATACGGTTTCGGCGCCCATCCCCAGAATGTTCCGCTCGAGCCCTTTCAGAAAGCCGCCGCAGGCGTAGCCTTCGCCGATCTCCCTCTCGACGACGACGGCGCCGTCCGTAGAACGTTCCTGCGAGTCACCACCAAAGACTACAAAGCTCTCTCCTTTCCCGTAGCTCTAGCCGATCTCTTCTCCAGCCAACACCTCCGTCCAGGCGGCAACCAATTTCTCTTCTTCGGCACAAAAAAGCTCCCGCTCGCAACCACCAACCCGGACACCGCGTGGATCCGTATCGATCCTCAAGCCGCTCAACGCCGTCTGGTTCCGGTAAGCCTGTTGCTTTCTCCGAGTTTCGACCCCGGACTCTTTGCGGGAAAAATTGTTGTGATCGGCCAGTCCAGCGAAATGGGTCGCGATATCTTTGCCACGTCACTCACTCGCACGGGCTTTTCGATCGCAAGCCGCGATTTTCTTTCCGGTGGAGAAATTCACGCCGCCGCCGCGGAAACGTTGCTGGGCGGCAACTACCTGAGCACGATAGGCCTGCTCCCGCGAATCATCGCCGGATTCGCACTCTCCCTTGTAGTCATCGTCATCGCGTTTCGTTACCGATGGTATGTCGCGGCCGCCAGCACCCTGCTTCTCGCTGCGGGAATTTTTCTCGTCGCTTCGGTTCTATTCACCAGCTATCACCTCTGGCTCCCCTTCGTCTCCATCGCCGCTTGCGTTTTAGCCGCCCTCCCCACCGGCCTGGGCTACCGCTCCGTCGAAGAGCGCCGCCTGAAAAATGCTATGGAAGCCGAGCGCCGCCAGCTGATGGGCCTTTTCGAGCGTTACGTCTCCGCCGACGTAGCCGCCGAAATCTGGAAAAATCGCGACAACATTATCCTCGCCGGGGAAGAGCGCGTAGCCACTATCCTCTTCTCCGATATCCGCAACTTCACCGCCACAACCGCCGGCGTCCCTTCACAAGAAGTCCTGGCCTGGCTCAACCGCTACCTCACCGCCATGGGCGAAGTCATCAAACAAAACCGCGGCTTCCTCAACAAATTCATTGGCGACGGCATCATGGTCATCTTCGGTGCGCCATTGACCGAGGGCACCCGCGAAGACGCCAACCGTGCTGTCCGCTGCGCCCTGGAAATGCTGGCCAGCGTCGATCAATGGAACGCCACCAAAGCTCCCACCGACCCCCAGCTAAAAATCGGCATCGGCATCCACACCGGCCAAGTCACCGCAGGCAACGTAGGCTCTCCTGATCGCCTCGAATATTCCGTAATCGGCGAGGCCGTAAATCTAGCCTCCCGCCTGGAATCCCTCACCAAGGAATTCCACACGTCGCTGGTGCTAAGCCCCGCAACCTGGGAACAAGTGCGCGATCAATTCCCCACCACCCCACTGGGCGAAGCCCAAGTCCGCGGCTTCACTACCCCCATTCCCCTGTATAGTGTGAAATCATCGAAGGCTGAGGCGCCGTTGTAAAACTATTGTTCTCCGCCCGCACTGTAGCCGACCGAGGGTGCCCCAGGTTTCGGTTTTTGAAACCTGGGGCTTGGGGTTGCCTCTTCCGTGGGTGCCCCAGGTCTCGGTTTTTCGAACCTGGGTCTTGAGGTTTCACCGCGAGGACATTCCACCATCCATGAATCGCGATTCGCGTAAGCCCATTCACAAAGAGGTTCATCCATGAGAAATTTCCTGTTCGTCTGCGCGCTGACTCTACTCGTAAACTCCTCCAGCCGCGCCCAACAACAACCCAAACCCGATCCAAAATCCTCCACACCCGACCCCACCGCCAAATCCAAACGCAAATCCCTGGACGCCGACCTCTCCGGCTTCGACATCTCCGACCCCAAGTCCGACAAAAAAGTCACGACGATGCTAGGCGGCAGCCGCACCGCAGCGATCCCCTCCGCCATCCTGCTAGCCCCGCGTCGAGCAAAGTTCCTCGGCCAATCCGCCACCTTCGACTGGTCCTTCGCCGGCCATAACGAAGGCTACGTCCTGATCATCACCGACGAAGACGAAACTCAACTACTCCACCAGCAACTAAAGGAAACCCATTACCGCCTCGACCCCGCCGCAACAAAATTCCAACCCGGCCAAATCTACTACTGGCGCGTCCAGGTCCTGCCAAACCCGCTAGCCAGCGAACCCCTGGAATTCGAAGTAATCTCCGCCGAAGAACAACAAGCCATCGCCAAAGCAATCGCCGCCATCCCACCAACCGATCCCTACCAGTCCGCCCTGGCAAAAGCCCAAATCCTCACCGACCACCGCCTCTGGTTCGACGCTCTGGGCGCCTACGACGACCTGATCGCCAAATACCCTGACCACATCGCACTCTACGACCAGCGAGGAGCCATCTACGCCCAAATCCCCATAACCAAGCCCCTCGCCGAAGCCGACTTCTCCCGCGCCGCCACCCCCCAAAAATAGAAAACACTTGAGCACCAGAAATAATTTGACCCGAAGTAACCTTTATTGTATAATACCAATGGGTTAATCATAGGTAGCATAGACACTCTTGTCGGTGCCAACCCACATAACAGCAACCAGACGAAACCGAGCACGCCTCGTTGACATACCGGCGCGTGCACGAAGGGACGCATTCCGGGCTCGCCAATTCTTGCTTCACAACAGCTGGAGAATCAGGAAAGCAAAGGTGCGAGCCACTAACGCCTTTAGAATCAGGTCACTGAGCCAAACGAAGAGCTAAGTCTTTTAGAATGAAATCACTGCAAAAAAGGTGGGGGGGGAGGGGGGTGGCAATAACCTCTACGACTCCTCAAGAAACTCCCTCAGCAGCATATGAAAGTGATGCACGCCGTTTTCTCGCTTCACCGAATACCGCCCGCGATCATAAAGTGAAGACCGCAGTCCACGCTGCACGCTCTCGCATAGCCCAATGTCTTCCTGCTGCACTTCCTCGCTGAACGCAATGGCCTTCTTCATCCGCTCTTGTACTTTCGCCGACGCAATATCGTGAAAAAACCATTTAAAAATCGTCAAAGTCTTGTCCGGCGACAGCGGCACGATCAAATTCGTCGATACATTGTCAGGATAAATATTCAGCATCAAGTTCGGAAAGATCCAGAAGTACAGTGCCTCCTGTGTACCGCTACCCGGAGCGTAGGCGCGATCACCAGAGTCCTCCGGCTTCATCGCCCGGATGGGCGCAAATTGCTGCGAGTGATACCGAAACGTGTCCGTCCGATACTGCGAGTAATCGATCTCGCGCATCAACCCGGGATGCGCGATGGGAATGTGATAGCCCTCCACATAGTTGTCGACGTACACCTTCCAATTGCAGTTGATCACGTAGTCTCGCCGCTCGGCAAGTTGCAGCCCTGCAAACTGAAAGCCCCGCGACTGCTCGGGAATATCCCCCAGATAGGCCGAAAGCGGCTCGGCATCGCGGTCGAAATTCACGAAGATGAATTGCTCCCACGTTTCCAGCCGGAGCGGCACCATCCCCATCGTGCTGCGATCGAAAAATTCCACCCCCTCCACATCCGGCGTTCCAATCAATCGCCCGTCAAGCGTGTACGTCCAACCATGGTACGCGCACCGCAACACATTCTTGCAACCGCTACCCAGCGCGATGGGCCCGGCCCGGTGCCGGCAAACATTGCTGAACGCGCGCAGTGTGCCCTCCTTGTCGCGCACCACCACAACCGGCTCGCTAGCTACCTCCGCGGTAAAAAAACTCTCGGGATCAGCGATCGTCCGCGTCGCGCCGTTGACTTCGCCGCAAGCGTGATCGAGCGTCCCGACAAGTTGCCAGGTGCGCCGAAAAATCCGCGCTTTCTCGATATCCAGAATCGAGGGATCGATGTAAAAGCGCGAAGCCAGCGTGTGAGCGCACTCGATTTGTTCGTTGACGTCCAACCGAAGCGCCGTCGGCGGCCGCACTGGTTTTGTGCTCATGAAATGAAATTGATTCTGGAGTCAAATTGACACTGCGAACAAAATGAGCGACGAAAAGCGCTGGGTTTTGGAGAACCTGACGCCCGTAGGGGAGGAGCTAGCTCCTCCCGGCCACCGCGTCTTGGCGCGCCATCACACCGCGAGGCTATGTCTCTCAGTCGAAACACTAAAATTTCCGCGTTTCCTGCCGCGACCAGCGTTCCACCACGATCTTCGATTCCGTATAAAATTCCACGGCGTCGCGCCCTTGCCCGTGCAGAATGCCAAAGAAGCTCTCTTTCCAACCGCTGAACGGGAAATAAGCCATCGGCGCAGCCACGCCGATATTAATTCCGATGTTCCCCGCCGGCGCCTCGTACCGAAACTTCCGAGCCGCCGCCCCGCTCGTGGTGAACAAAGATGCCTGATTGCCGTAAGGACTTTTCGCCAGAAATTCCATCGCGGCATCGATCGAGTTCGCATGTACCAGGCTAAGCACCGGTCCAAAGATCTCCGTGTGCGCAAGCTCGCTCGACGCCGGAACTCCATCCAGCACCGTAGGCTTCAAGAAATTTCCCGCTTCGTAAGCGGGCACCTTGGCGTTACGTCCGTCCACCGTAGCTTTCGCACCTTCGCTTATGCCCTGCCCGATCAGCGACTCGATGCGCTGCTTGCTCTCTTGACTAATCACCGGCCCCATCTGCACGCCGGCATCGAGACCGTTGCCAATGCGAATCTTCGTGGCCGCATCGGCAATCGATTCTCCGAACGTCTTCTGCGCCTCGCCGATGGTCACCGCAACGGATACCGCCAGACATCGCTGCCCCGCGCAACCAAATGCGCTGTCGCTGATGATCTGCGTCGCCAGTTCCATGTCAGCGTCAGGCAGAACAATGACATGATTTTTCGCGCCGCCCTGGCACTGCATGCGTTTTCCGCTGGCCGCCGCGCGCGCGTAAACATGTTTTGCCACCGGCGTCGAGCCCACGAAGCTGATCGCCCGCACCTGCGGATGGTCGCATAGCGCGTCCACTACCGCGCGCCCGCCATTCACGAGATTTACGACGCCCTTCGGCAGGCCGGTTTTTTCAATCAATTCCATGACGTACTGCATCGTCAGCGGCACGCGTTCGGATGGCTTGAGCACGAAGGTGTTCCCGCAAGCGATGGCGTAGGGCAAAAACCAGAACGAAATCATCCCCGGAAAATTGAACGGCACAATCGCCGCCACCACTCCCAGCGGCTGCCGGATCTGCATTTCATCCACGCCCGGAGTCACGTCTTCGAGGTTATAGCCCTGCATCATCATCGGGATGCCGCAGGCGACTTCGACATTCTCGATGCCGCGACGCATCTCAGCTTTTGCTTCGGCAAACGTCTTGCCGTTCTCGCGCGTGATCAGGCGCGCAATCTCATCGATATGTTCTTCCAGCAAGTTCTTGAGCTTGAACAGATACTGGACGCGTTCGCCCGGCGGAGTGCGCCGCCACGCCGGGAAAGCGGCTGCCGCGGCTTGCACCGCGGCATTGACGTCCGCAAGAGTAGACAGCGGCGTGCGCGCGAGGATCTCGGCGGTAGCTGGGTTCGCGACGTCCACGTAGTCGGTGGCCGAAGATCGGTGCCAACTGCCACCAACATAATTCTGCAGATCGAGAGTTTGTGTTGTCGTTGCGTTGCTCATACCTTACTCCTACTGCGGTTGTCACCTGGCTAGTGTCGCGGCCGCCAATTTCGGACCAACACCTGGAACGGCCAGCTTACCAAACAAATGTAAGGTTGAACACGACCGAGCTTTGCGCGACACCAGGATGCGACCCGGATTAATTGTAGGAGCGCAGCATTGCCGTTTCAGCAAGACCCGAAGAACCGGGATTCCAGAGTCACGCTAGACAGCATTTCAACGAAGCTTACGAAAAACGCCGCGCCTTACTTGCGGATGGACGCCAGCGCTTCGTACGCTGCGCCGAGCAGCGGGGCGGACTCGTTCAGCACCACCGATACCGGAATATTCGCGAGCAGATTCTCAAACTTCCACTTGTCCTTGAACGCGGCGACGAATCTTCCGTCCTTCATCTTCTCAATGATTTTGACGGCGATGCCGCCGGCCACGTAAACGCCGCCGAGCGCCAGCACCTTCAGCGCAAGATTGCCGGCTTCCGCTCCATAAATAGAGGTCCAGAGATCAAGAGTCTCGACGCAGACTGGGCAAGTCCTGGCCAGCCCTTTGCTTGTGATTTCCGGCGCGGGATCCGCGTCGGGGTCCTCGAAGGAAGCGTGCTTCACTTCCGGCGCAAGAAATTCATGAAGGGTGCGGAAACCGCGACCCGAGAGGATCAGCTCCCAGCTGACCTGCGGATAGCGGCGGCGCATGAAGCGCAACAACTCGATCTGCTGTTCGGTGTGTGGTGCAAAATCGGAATGCCCACCCTCGGATGGCGCAATGCGATAGCGCGTCCCATCCCAAACAAGGAAGGATTGCCCGAGTCCGGTGCCCGCCGCCAGCAGCGCCCGGGTGCCGCCCGGCTCCGGTTTTCCCGCATTCAGGACCGTGAATTCTTCGGGCGCGAGGTGTTCGATACTGTGTCCCGTCGCTCCAAGATCATTCAACAGCACGATATTTTCGACGTTTAATTCCTGCTCCAGAATTTTTGCATCCACGGACCACGGAAGATTGGTCGCGCGAACGTGATTTTCGATCACCGGTCCGGCAACTCCGAAACCCGCCGCGACCACGCGATCGGTAGACAAATAAGACGCCGCTTGTCGCGAGAATTCCTTCACGATCAGCTCGAACTTCGCGAACTCCTTGCTCGCAAACCGCTGCTTGAAAACGGTCGTGAGCTTTCCGCTCTTTTCCGAGAAAAGCGCAAGGTTGCACTTCGTGCCGCCTACGTCACCGGCAAGGATCACCTGTCCCCCTGTCCCTAGTTCGTTTCTTCGCGCTGTGTGCTTATGCGCTTGCTGCTGTGGCTATGAATTGAACCACCGTCGGCCTTCGCGTTCCAGCAAAGCATCGGATTCGCGGGGGCCCCAGCTTCCCGCCGGGTATTGCGGAACGCCGGCGGTCTTCGCCGCGCTCCAGACATCCAGAATGGGATCGACCAGCGCCCAAGCCGCCTCAACGCTGTCGGCCCGATCGAACAGAGTGGCGTCACCGCGCACGCAGTCGCCGAGCAGCGTTGCGTACGCGCTTCGCGCGCCATCGCCAAACCCTTCGCTGTAACTGAAATTCATGGTGACGTTGCCGATGGCCATGTCGGGTCCCGGCTTCTTGGCCCCAAAGGAAACAGAGATTCCTTCATCTGGTTGAATGTTCAAGACCAGCCGGTTGGCCTTGACATGGCGCTCCCGAAATACGATGTGCGGCGCGCACTTGAACTGAATCACGATCTCCGTCGTACGTTTGGCCAAACGCTTCCCGGTTCGTAAATAGAATGGAACGCCAGCCCATCGCCAGTTGTCGATCAATAGTTGCGCGGCAACAAAGGTCTCGGTGCGCGACGCGGGGCTGACGCCAGGTTCCGAGCGGTATCCGGGAACACTCTTGCTATCGAGCGTTCCGACCGCATACTGCCCGCGCACCACCGACTGCGCGACCATTCCAAGATCGAAAGACCGTATGGATTGCAGCACTTTCAGCTTTTCGTTTCTCACCGCGGTGGCATCGAACGACGCCGGAGGTTCCACCGCGACCAGCGAAGTAAGCTGCAAAACGTGGCTCTGAATCATGTCTCGGAGCGCCCCAGCGGTCTCATAAAATCCGCCGCGCCTTTCCACACCGAGGGTCTCCGCAGCGGTGATCTGGACGTGATCGACATAGTTCCGGTTCCAGAGAGGCTCGAAAATTCCGTTGCTGAAACGCAGTACCAACAAATTCTGTACCGTGTCTTTTCCGAGGTAGTGATCGATGCGATAGACCTGCTGCTCGTCAAAAACTTTAAGCACGATCTTGTTCAACTCTTTCGCGGAGGCCAAGTCCCGGCCGAATGGCTTTTCGATAATGATGCGCACCCAAGAGTCGGCAGACGTAGGCTTGGCGAGTCCCGCCTTGCCGAGTTGCTCAACGATGTCCTGGTACACCTCGGGAGGCGTCGACAAGTAAAACAACCGGTTGCCGACCAGACCTTTCTGACCTTCCAGGTCCGTCAGGCGCTTTGCAAGATTGGCGAAATCATCCGCCTTGCCATATTCGCCGTGCTGATAATGCAGGTGCGACGCAAACTCCTCCCACTTTTTGGGATCGATCGGCCCGATTTCCGATTCGCTCTTGGACGCATCCCCCAGCGAGGCGCGAAAGCTTTCGTCAGTCATCGGGGTGCGCGCGTAGCCGACGATTGCATACTGAGGACCCAGCAAGCCGTGGATCGCCAGGTCGAACATCGCAGGGATCACCTTGCGCTTGGCGAGATCCCCTGAGGCACCGAAGAGCACCACGGTGCATGGCTCAGAGCCGTTTGTGCCTCCCGAACGGTTTTCATCCATGGTCGTTGGTCTCCCCTCAGCTCGATTCCAGGCTCTTATTGTGAATTAGCGGCGTTTGACACTATACCTCAACACCGTACTTTTGCAGATCACAGCGGAGTTGCTGCGCGTTTTGATAGTGGATGGCATTCATGCCCAATCGTCGAGGTGCCTCGAGATTCAAAGGACGGTCATCGATGAAAACGCATTGCTCCGGCGGCCGCTGGGTTACCTCCAGAGCCACGCGAAAGATCAGCTCTTCCGGTTTTCGCGAACGCACGTAGCACGAACTGAAGAAAACCAGAAAGTCCCGGCGCAAGTCAAAGGCTTCAATGCGGTACTGATTGAGCTCCAACGGCTCGTTATTGATCGCTCCGATGAAATATTTCCCGGATTGCGCGGCCTGCTTTAAGAGCGCTCGCGACTGCGGGAATTCCTTGGACTGCGCGAACATGAAAGCGATGAACTCTTCCCGCGTGAATGACCGGGCGCGGTAAAACAGGGTGCGATCGAGATACTCATCCAAGGTGATGTGCCCGGAATCAAAGGCGGGAAACGACAGTTCGTGCCGATCTTGGAACTCTTCCCAGTCTAAATGAAACACCGTGGCCGCTTCGCGGCGCGACCCGCGATCCCAGCCATTGGTGAGGATCACTCCCCCGATATCCCAAAACAGCGTGGTGATTTTAGACAAGGCTGCGACACCTCGCTTCGAAGGCATTCCTTAAATACTCTTGTTCGGTGAGCCGCCCGCGACCCTCGATTCAGGGTGGACTCCGCGAGCGTGACCTAGAGCTTTTGAACCAGGTGTTCGAGTTCTGTCAAGCCCTGCTCCAGGCTCTGAGTGAAATGCAGTTGCATAGCCAGCATATGTCGCAACTCTAGCGATTCGAAGTCGCTCAGAGCCAGAGCCAATTGTAACTGCCCAAAGGTATATCCGGCACCTGGAATGCCGATATCCTCCGCGGGTTCCGTGGTAAGTATCAAGAACATTCCCCGGGACGGTCCACCCTTGTATACTTGCTCGAAATTACGAAGATAACGCGGGCCGGAACTCAGTAACACCGGGATTTGCAGGCGTGATGCGAGTTCTTCACGCAATCGCCCGAGCGCGGCGTCCGTTGCGGGTTGCTTGCCCGCGTAGACTATTACTGCCAGATATCCGTCCGCTTCCCGCGCTTCTAGGAACGTTCGTAACGCCTCGGAGAGATTCAGAGTCGAAATCTGGAGCCGGGTCTCGCCTTCCGCGTAAAGTTCAATTCCCTTTTCGCGGACCCTCGCGGTACGCGCCGGAAACTGGCGCCTGGCCGACAGGATCTCAAGTATGCTGGAAACTCTTCCTCTGTTCTCTTGCACGTCCGGCTCATCAAATGGATTCACATTCAAGGGAACGCATGCCAGCGCCGTTGCGACTTCCCACTTGAACACCTCGGCGCCCAACTCCTCGGGGCTATCGATCTCGATCGACACAGTTGGCAACCCAGCCCTCCGGAGCACCATCTCGAATTCCTTGATCTCGGAGTCGTCGTCCCCGCGCATCACTAAAATCGCAGCCGTGAAGCCTCGCCGGTAGATCTCCAGCCACCTTGGAACTTCATCGCATACTGGGAGCAATCCCTGCCTCTCCTTGCACATGCTCGCACCGACCAGCTGTCCGATCCGGTAGGTCAAGTTCCGAATGCTTCTGGTACCCAGCAGAAGAAGCTTGTCGCTGCCGTCCAGCGCACCCCCGGCGAGGAATGCGGCAAGTCCCAGCGCCGGATTCTTGTCGGCGGCCTCGGGCTGCCGGCACATGTCGCGCATCGCGAGTGCCTGCGACACCAAGGTTTGCGGGTCGCTGTTCCAAATCGCGGAGAGTAGCAGTCCAAAGTGAATCAAAGATGAATGACGGCCCTTAATGCCGGGGGAATCAAGGAAGGTGGCCCGAAATCCCTAGTTTTTTGACAACCACGACAGATACGAATCCTCTTCAGTGACCGCAACAAAGCATTTGCCAGGGTCGCCGGCCCCTTGCGCTTTCAGCCGGTTCAAGAAATAAAGCAGCAGCGCGTGGGTATCAATGCGCTTCCCGGACTTGCTGGCGACAACAAAGAGGGTCTTTCGGTAATCCAGCTGTTTATCGACCGCGCGAATTGCGGCCGGATCGGTGCTATCCAAGACAAACACTTTTCCATATCGCTTTTCCGCGGACGTAGTTAATAGCGTCTCCGCGGCCAGGTTTGAGTCACCCATGGCAATGAAGACCATGTCCTGAAAGCCGTCACTTTTTGTGGCTTCCGCCAATTGGCTGACGCGATTCATGTAGGCGCCAACTTGCTCCGGCAAATCGAGCCAGGCGAGATTTCCGCCCACCGATCGCTTTTGGCCATTGGGACCGCGCCACAGCGAGGCATCTTTTGCCCACAATCGATCGACGGCACCGCTGGCAACGAAACTGTCCAACTCCCGGCGCCAAACTGGAGCCAGTTTACCTGGGTAAATTATTTGACTAGGCAATAATTAAATACTTTTCTAAGGGATATGGACACAATTTTACTCTGGGCCGTGCAATTGAGCCAAGCCTCTGCGCGTACGATTGAGCGCGTGGTGCCGTATTTTTCACTCCCGAAGTGGAATTTCCCGCCTGCTTGGGGTATCGTCGAAATTCAGGTGTTTTCCAGGAGCCTCGATGGCCAATGAATCTTGCGATCCTACACCAGCGCCCAGCGAACCGGTAAAGCCCGGCGCGCGCATGGTGCACTGCGTGAAGTTTGGGAGAGAAATGCCGGGGCTCGATCGCATCCCCTGGAAAGGGGAACTCGGCAAGCGCGTATACGAGAGCGTGTCGAAGGATGCCTGGAAACTTTGGATTGAACATTCGAAGATGGTGATGAACGAATACCGGCTTAACCCGCTTGATCCGAACTCGCAGAAAATCATGGAAGAACAAATGGAGCAGTTTTTCTTCGGTGAGGGATCGAAGCTTCCGGAAGGTTACGTGGCGCCCAAGGCCAAGGGCTGATTTCTCCCGAACTGCTTCGCTCGCCAGCTTTTCGTTAGCTCGCCCCTCAGTCAGCGCAATCCGTTCCTACCTGATCATGCCTCTGGTGGCGGGGTGCTCTACCGCGAGCCGCGGCGTGATGGTAAATCGTAATTTTGCATGCGCGGCTCGAAGGGCACTCCCGGCTTCTTCCGGTGATTCCGCCCGTGAAAACAAAAACCCTAGATAAGTTGAGCCCTCCGGCCACGCCGCGATGTAATCGTGCAGGCGCGCGGTAATCTGTAAGTCGCTGATGCCCGCTATCGCCCGGGCCTGGTCGTCGCCGTCCACTTTTTCCAAGATTCCGCTTCGCGGAACGGGAATCATCATCACGCCCGAGGCCTCGGGCTCGCGGGGCCAATCGGCGCCCGGCAAATTTACCGCATGGCGGAGCAACAACTCTTCCAGGCTGATCAGGCCGCCGTCCTGTACGTGCTGGAATCGCAGAGCGCGTGCGCAAAGTCCGCCAATCGGCCGCGGGGCAACCTCCAGCGGCCAAACTCCCTGGTGATTGATCCGAAATTCCGCGTGGATAGGGCCTTGCGTCAGGCCCAATGCCCGCACGGCATCCAAAGCGCATCCCTCAACGTCGCGTAGTTGCGATTCCGGGAGGCGTGAGGGCGTAACGTAAATAGTCTCTTCGAAATATGGGCCTTCCAGCGGATCGGGCTTGTCGAAGATGGCCAGCACGCGGAGCTGGCCATCGGTCAACAAACCTTCCATGGCAACTTCTTTGCCCGGGATATAGCCCTCGACAATCACCTGATCCAGATTCGCTTCGCGCGTCGCTGAAATTTCGGGCGATGCCAGCAGCTTTCGAATCCTTTCCGCGGCACCAACGAATTCCTCGCGGGTGTTGGCACGGATGACTCCCTGACTCGCCGAAAGCGACATCGGCTTGAGCACACACGGATAGGAAATGCCGAGAAGCGCAGGCTCAGGCGCGGGATGCAACGCTACGGTGTGAAACCACGGCCCGGGCAATCCCGCGTCGCGAAACACTTCGCGCATGCGCAATTTGCTGCGGCACGCTTCGACGGCGGCGGGATGGTTGTAAGTAAGACCTAAACCGCGAGCAACGTAGGCGGCCGCAACGGCGGGCCGATCGCCAAACGTCAGGATTCCATCGACGACCTGGCCGTTAGCGCGGACCGCCTCCAAAACTGCGTAGGCCGCCGCGTCTGGCGACTCGAAATGGACAGCTATCGCGCGATCGCCCCAGGGATCGTCCAGTTGGTGGCACCGGTCGGTCACAAAGACGATATCCACGGCGACTTTGCGGGCAGCTTCGTCGAGGCTGCGGGTTTGGTATCCCAGCTTGCTGGCAAAAACTAGTACTCGCTTGCGCTTCACTCGTGCTGCCTTTCTCTGAAGGGGTTCGCCGCGTTTCGCTTGCCGCTGGGGCCAGGGACGATACGAGCTCGGCTTGGTTCGCCGGGCTGAAGCCCAGCGCCTACATTTCAGACGAAGCCGTCGGCGCTCACCGTTGCTGGTTCGGCGGGTTTCTTCGTCACGCTTCCAATCGAAACCAATTGCTCCTTTGTGGGCTCGGCACAGCAATACCAGGGCTCACTTAAGAACGGCACTGCCGCGCCGGATAGCGCAGCCAACTGCCGTGTCCCGATTCCAGCCGCGGCGTGGGCCGCCGTCCAGATCCTTGCGAATGCTGCGGACCGCGATTCCTTTTTCCGGTCCGCGTCTGCGGCGATCGCCTGCACGGTCTCGCTCAATTTGTCCACCTGCGCGTCGGGATGCTGCCACGGATAGACCAGCGACTCGGCGTCGAAGGCGCCGACGCCACGGCGCACTTCCTCTAACTCCAGCAGGCGCGAGCCTTCGGGAATCAGCAGGCGGATTCCCAGTTGGATCGGCGCTACGTTCTCGACCAGCGCTTCGGCCGCCAGCACGCGTAACAAATCCAGATAGCCATCCATGGTTGTCCACGGCGTAAATGCTACAAATGTTGGATGCAACGTCATGCCTAACGAACGAAAGGTTCGCGCCACGTGCAAGAAATCCTCAAGAGTGTGGCGTTTGTCCAGGCGCTGCAAAATTTCATCGGCCACCGACTCCACCGCGCTGATCACGAAGAGGCAGCCGGTGTTGCGGAGCGTCGTCAAATGTTGTTCGTACTTTCGCAAATGCTCAATCTTGATGGTGACGTCGTAGGTCACATCGGGGAATTCTGCATGAAAGGCAGCAACGAGTTCCAGCGCATGGCGTATCCCGTTGAAAAAGTCCGGGTCGCCGAACGAAATATGTTGAGCTCCCGCCGCCACCTGCTGCCGCACGTCCGCCAGCACGACATCGCGGCTCACAATGCGGAACACACCGTTGTAGACCGGGACGATTGGGCAATGCCGGCAGAGATGTTTGCAGCCGCGGCTAGCCTCGGTCGATCCGACCACGCGATAGCCGCCGCCCGGAATAATCAGGTGAGCGTATTTTGCGAGCGCGGGCATCCCCGTCCGGTCGGGCACCTCAAATGCCAGCCGCTCCAGCGACACGACAGGTTCAAGCTGCGCCGCGCGGTCGGCGTGTGCGACGCTCTGGTGGGGCGTGGCGGATTCCTCGGAGGACTGTTCGCTTTGAGCATGGAAGGGCGGCTTTTCTCCGCCGTTGCTCCGCGCACTAATCCTCTCGGCCAAACTAACCAACCCGCCCTCGAATTCTCCTCCCAAGATCGTTCGTGCTCCCAACGTCCGCAAGTACTCCGCATTCATTGGCGCATAGAGACCGTAGCAACAAACGTGTGCACCGGGATTTTGCTCGCGCAACGTGGGAATCAATTTCGCCGCCAATCGCGTTGCCGTATGCATCGGCAAATAGATCGCAATCAACGCAGCGGCGCGAACCACATTTTGGTCTAATTCCTGACGCGTCAAATCAAAGCAGGCTACCTGGTGGCCGCGCTTGCGCAACCATGCCGCTGGTGACACCACGCCAAAAGGCTGGCGGCCCAACTCATACGTCGAAATCAGAACTATCTTCATCGATCCAAGTATACCTTCGAGAGCGATGGCCGCCTTCTTCTTGCCCTAAGGCACGAAACGGCGGGGCTTGGAGTCAAGACTTGTACCACCGTGACGCCGGAGCGCGGGTCCTGCTTGGAGTGCAAATGAGCACGTACGTAAACGTCGTCTGGAGATTGGCAGAGACGGCTGGGTGGAGCTGGCTCTAAACCCCGCCCTCTCGGCGAGGGCGGCTACAGGGCGGGGCATCCGGTGCCGATTATTTTCCGACGGGTACGCGCAACTTGTCGGTGGCGAACTGAATCGGTCCGGTGAAGGAGGTGCGAATCGATTTCCGCACGGCGTCCTCTTGTCCCAACACGTCGGGCGCAAGATGGCTCAGCAACAAGCTCTTTACGCCGCTGTCGCGGGCGGCTTGGCCAATTTTCTTGGGCGGCGTGTGCAGGGCGTACAACTGTGAGGGCGAATCCGGCGGGTCCAGCACGGCACAGTTAAAAATCAACAGATCCGCATTTCTTGCCAGCTGCACCAGATTCGGCAGCGCGGATGCATCCATGTCGCCGGAGAAAACGACCACCACGCCCTTGTAGGAAATACGATAGGCCGCCGCCGGACAGTCGTCGTGATGCGTGGCAATTTCCTCAACCACCAAACCGTTGTCGTCCACAATCTTGCTGCTGGCGGAATCCAGACGAATCGGCAGATCGCGGACGACAAAAGATTCGCGGGCGCCGAATGTTTTTTGGTAGGCAAACGCGCCGTCACGGCCCACCAAGAGGTCAACAAATCGCGAGGTCTTGGGAAATAGGCCGGCGCCGTCGGGGCCAAAAATGTGGTACGCGATGGGTCCGTCGCTGGTCAGCGCCCGCTCATTGAAAAAGGCGGACAAGTCACCGCTGTGATCGATGTGCAGATGCGTCAGCAAAACGGTGTCTACTCTTCCGACGTCCAGGTCCAATTCTCCAATCCGCAGGAACGCTCCTGGCCCGGCGTCTACCAAAATTCGCGGTTCGCCCTCGATCTCCACGATGAAGCTCGAGCCACCCCTTCCGAAAGCTCGCGGCCCGCCAGATCCCAGCACGACTACATCGAGAGGTGGTTTCGCAGCAGCCGCCCATGTGCCAAGCAAGAACAAAGCAACGAACACCGCCGCCAGCGCCAGCAATTTCATCCTAGTTCTCATGTTCTTGAACCTCTCGTGGGGCGCCGTCGCTATCCAAACTAGATGGCATTGGTCGGCCAACGCGGCTACAGCTTAGCGTTTTTCAGCGATAAAGGTCACATTCTGGATGCAAGTCGCCCGGATGGCATCGAGTGTTATGGCTACATCGGAACTTCAATGCGGCGCGGGCGATGAAGGCTCTGCGGCGCACGCTTGGGCGCGACCCAAAAGGAAATCGCGTTCGCGGGTGTTGTGCGTGAGCGATGCGGCGCGCTGAAACTCCGCCAGTGCTTCGGCGAAGCGGCCCAGTTTAAATAAAAAGTCGCCGCGGACGCTGGGCAACAAGTGGTAGGCCTTCAATGAGGGTTCCGATGCTATCGCATCGATGATTTCGAGGCCTGCCGCTGGACCGAAGGCCATGGCGACCGCGACGGCGCGATTCAGCTCGACGATCGGCGAGGGCATCAGTTGTGCTAGGGCGTCGTAGAGCGCGGCGATGCGCTCCCAATCGGTCTCCGCGGCGGTGCGCGCTCGGGCGTGACACGCGGCGATGGCGGCCTGCAGCGCGTATGGGCCAAGTCCGCCTCCAAGATCCTCGGCGCGCTGCAGCGCCGCGAGGCCGCGGCGAATTAAGACGTAGTCCCAACGGGTGCGATCCTGATCGAGCAGCAAGATGGGTTCGCCCTTCGGGCCGACGCGGGCATGCGCTCGAGAGGCTTGGATTTCCATCAGTGCGACCAGCCCGTGGACTTCGGGTACGTTCGGAACTAACCCTACCAGAATCCGCCCAAGCCGCAGCGCATCTTCGCAGAGCGCGGGCCGCATCCAGTCTTCGCCGGCCGTCGCCGAATAGCCTTCGTTAAAGATGAGGTAGATCACTTCGAGCACGGATGACAAGCGGGCCGCAAGGTCGGGCCCGCGGGGCACCTCGAAAGGAACGCGCGCCTCGGTGAGTGTTCGCTTGGCGCGCACTATGCGCTGCGCGACGGTGGGTTCGGGTACCAGGAAGGCGCGGGCAATTTCCTGGGTGGTCAGGCCGCCGAGCAGACGAAGGGTGAGCGAAACGCGACCTTCCGTCGAGAGCACCGGATGACACGACACGAACACCAGACGCAGCAGATCGTCTTCGATATCGTTATCCAGATTTGCGGTGTCGAAATTCGCCATGGTCACGTCCTGCTGCGACTTCAGCTCGCGACCCAGTTCCTCGTGCTTGCGCTGAAGCAGCTTGCTGCGGCGAAAGTGATCGATGGCGCGATTCTTTGCGGTGGCCATGAGCCACGCGCCGGGATTATCCGGCACGCCTGACTCCGGCCAGCGCTCCAGCGCGACGACGAGGGCGTCCTGCGCCAACTCTTCGGCCACACCAACGTCGCGAACGATGCGAGCGAGCCCGGCGATGAGCCTGGCCGACTCGATCCTCCACACGGCATCGATGGCGCGATGGGTATCAGCGACGGACACGGTGAGCCCTCCTGCTTAGCAAGTTCAGGCTAAGCAAGAGGCCTTGGGAGTGCAAGTGACACCGTGTTCCAGCTGAGGTCCGTCAGGATTTCGCTGCGCTCTGTGCTTGCGGCGCTTCGTATAGTTGCCGAAGCTCACACTCTCCGTCGCCCACGTAGCCCAGGAAATTCTTGACGTGTGCGATGGCTTCTTCCTTGGAGTTCGCCTGAATGATGGCCAGGCCGCCGACAACTTCCTTGGACTCGCTGAACGGGCCGTCGGTCACGTTGATATTGCCATTAGAACGCCGGACGCGCGCGCCCATTGCGGTTGGCATGCAGCCTTCGACGGCAAGCAAGTAGCCCGCCTTCATCCCTTCCTCGACCAGCTTGCCCATGTTGCACATTTCCTCTTCTGAAGGGGGCCTGCCTTTCTCTACGGATTTGTACATGCTCAGAAATTTCATGACGATCTCCTTGGTAAGTTTAGGTTCGGCGTTAAATTGCCGGGAGTTGCGCAACGCGCAAGAATTGCTTCTCTACAGGGCGACGAACGAAGCCCTCCGGAATCGACACGAGAAACGTATCATTTTTCTCCGCCCTGGTCAGGGCACGATCGAATGCATGCTTGAGAAAAACATGAAAGAAAATGCACACGACCGTGTTGTCAGGCAATCCTGGCCGCCAACCCAGCACTTCGCCGCTAGGTGTGAGCGGTTGTGTCAACCGTGCGATCTCGCGGTTCAACAGCTCGTCCCAGAGGTGCCAGAACAGTGGCGCGACCACGCTTTCTGCGACTTCGCATGCTCGATCCGGGAATTCGACGGCATTCCTCAGGTCGGGCGCGAATACGGCGGAAACAACCAGCAACGCGGGAATCAATATTTTTTTCATCGATCTGCCCTCCCTGCCTTTGAATTTGCCGCCGCCGCAACGCTGAAGCGCCCGCGCAGCTACTTCTTTTTCTCCAACTGTTTGCCCAACTCGCGCGCGCGATCGACGGCTTCGCTTGGAGCAAAATCATCCATCTCGAAAAATTGCCGAAGCTCGATCTCGCTATCCTGATGTGGCCCGTGTGGAGCAGGCGCGCGCTTCGCCCACTCGATGGCCTCTTCCCGCGACTTCACCTGGATGATCCAATAGCCGCCGATGAGTTCCTTGGCCTCGGTGAACGGGCCGTCGATCACCTTGGGCTTCCCGCCCGAAAAGCGGACGCGCGCGCCCTTCGAAGTGGGCTTGAGCCCGGCCATGTCCAGGAGCACGCCCGCTTTCATCAATTCTTCGTTGTATTTGCCCATTGCCGAAAGCAGCTCTTCGCTCGGCATGACGCCCGCTTCGGTATCTTTGTTGGCCTTAACAATCATCATGAATCGCATCGGCGCATCTCCTTTGTTTGGGGGCCAGGACCTGGGCTTCCTCCGGCTGCAACCGGCTGAATCCTGCCTCTACACTAACGTCGAACGAGACCCCTCGAAATCGACAGCTGCAGGTCTCTTTTATTGAAAGGATTTGGCTTGCATCCTGTAACGCCATCGAAAGACAAGGGTTGCTGACACCATGCACTACTGATCGCCAGCGTGGCTGACGACCCGGACTTCGATTGGGGAGAAATGGATAGTCCATCCCTCGCCGCACGATCTTTCTTTTTCGGCTATCATAGAACTGCGAACTCCGAGAAAGGACCGCCAGAATGGCCATCTCCGCAGGCAATTCCTTTAGGACGCGCGACACACTGAATGTCGGGGCGCAAGCCTTCCAGATCCATCGGCTGGAAGTGCTCGAGAAACAGGGCGTTGCCACGCTTGCGAAATTGCCTTTCTCTTTGCGGGTCCTGCTGGAAAACCTTCTGCGCTTTGAAGATGGGCGTACCGTTCACCCCGAAGACATTCGCTTCCTGGCTGCTTGGACCCCCAACGCCACGCAAAAAGAAATCGCGTTTATGCCCGCGCGCGTGCTGTTACAGGATTTCACCGGCGTGCCCGCCGTCGTCGATTTCGCTACCATGCGCGAAGCCATGAAGCGGATGGGCGGCAATCCCAAGCGGATCAATCCGCTTTTTCCCGCCGAGTTGGTGATTGACCATTCCGTTCAAGTCGACAGCTTCGGCAGCGCCAATGCTTTTGGCTTGAACGCGGAACTGGAATTTCAACGCAACGTCGAGCGCTATGCCTTCCTGCGGTGGGGCCAAACCGCCTTCCAGAATTTCAAAGTCGTTCCGCCCGACACCGGGATCTGTCACCAGGTCAATCTTGAATACCTTGCGCGCGTGGTGTGCGCGATGCCCAGCGGGAACAAGTTCGAAGCCTATCCCGATTCCGTTGTGGGCACCGACTCACACACCACCATGGTGAACGCGCTTGGCGTCTTTGGCTGGGGCGTCGGGGGCATCGAAGCGGAAGCCGCGATGCTTGGCCAGCCCTCGTCGATGCTCATTCCCGAAGTTGTTGGCTTCCGGCTGCACGGAAAACTCAGCGAAGGCGCGACGGCCACCGATCTCGTCCTCACTGTCACAGAAATGCTACGCAAGAAAGGTGTCGTCGGAAAATTCGTGGAGTTCTACGGCACTGGACTTTCGAGCTTGAGCGTTCCCGATCGCGCCACGATCGCCAACATGGCGCCGGAATATGGCGCGACCATGGGATTTTTCCCCGTTGATGCGGAGACGCTGGCGTACCTGCAATTCACCGGGCGCACTCAGGAACAGATCGCTTTGGTCGAAGCCTATTGCAAAGAACAGTTCCTCTTCCGCACAGACTCGACCCCGGAGCCTTTGTTCAGCGACAAGCTGGAACTTGATCTTGCCAGCGTTGAGTCGACGGTCGCTGGGCCGAAGCGCCCGCAGGATCGCGTCCCGCTGCGCCAGGCGAAGTCTTCTTTCACGAAGGTGGTTGAAGGCACGCCAGATAAGCACGTCGCCGTGCGCAATAATGGCGATTCTTTCGATTTTTCCAGCGGCGCTGTCGTGATCGCCGCGATTACCAGTTGCACCAATACGTCGAATCCATCATTGATGCTCGGCGCGGGTTTGCTGGCCAAAAAGGCGGTTGAGCGCGGCTTGCAGATCAAGCCCTGGGTGAAGACGAGTCTCGCGCCTGGCTCCAAAGTTGTTACGGACTACCTCGCGGCTTCCGGCCTCAATGTGTTTCTGGATAAGCTCAAATTCAACCTTGTCGGGTACGGCTGCACGACGTGCATCGGCAACAGCGGGCCGCTTCCGGACGCGATCGGCGCTGCCATCAAGGACAACAATCTTGTGGCCGTCGCGGTGCTCAGCGGCAATCGCAATTTTGAAGGTCGCATTCACCCGCTGGTGCGCGCGAACTATTTGGCTTCCCCTCCGCTCGTGGTCGCTTACGCGCTGGCCGGCCGTATGGATCTCGACCTCACTACCGAATCGCTTGGACAGGGATCGGACGGCAAGCCCGTTTTTTTGCGCGATATCTGGCCCACGCCGCAGGAAATCGAGTCGACGGTGCGCGCTTCGGTCACTACCGCCATGTACCTCAAGCAGTACGGCGAAGTTTTTGAGGGCGACGCGCACTGGAAATCGATGAAGGTTCCCGAAGGCGATCTCTATCAGTGGGATCCCAAGTCGACGTACATCAAGCTGCCGCCGTATTTTGAAAACATGCCGAAGACGCCGCCGGCGCTCGCGGATATTCACGATGCTCGCGTGCTCGCTATTTTGGGTGACAGCGTCACCACCGATCACATTTCTCCTGCGGGCTCCATTCCGGTCGATTCTCCTGCCGGGAAATATCTCGTCGCTAACGGTGTGAAGCCGCACGAATTCAACTCTTATGGCGCGCGGCGCGGCAATCATGAAGTGATGGTTCGCGGCACCTTCGCGAACATTCGCCTGCGGAATCAACTCGCGCCGGGCACCGAAGGCGGCTGGACGCTGTATCTCCCGGGCGGCGAGAAAATGAGCATCTACGACGCCGCCGTGAAATACCGCGAGGCTGGCGTTCCGCTGATTGTGATCGCCGGAAAAGAATACGGGTCGGGGTCGTCGCGCGACTGGGCCGCGAAAGGCACTCGCCTACTTGGCGCTCGCGCGGTAATCGCCGAAAGCTACGAACGCATCCACCGCAGCAACCTAATCGGCATGGGGGTCCTCCCGCTGGAATTCCAGCGAGGCGAAACTCGCGAATCGCTGGGCCTGACTGGCCACGAAGTTTTCTCCATCCAAGGCGTAGTGTCGCTGGCTCCCGGCAGCGCGATCAATGTCCGCGCAAAATCTCAGGACGGAAAAGAGAAGGGTTTCACCGCCACCGCCCGTGTGGACACCCCCGAAGAAGTCTCTTACTACAAGCACGGCGGCATCCTGCAATACGTCCTCCGGCAAATGCTCTAGCTCGGTGTTTGCGATCCGGCTGGTTTGAACGCGGCAAAAGATTTAACACAGAGGACTCAGAGGAAAGGGCACCGAGTTCACAGAGCCCACGAAGCGTCCGCCTGCCCTTGCTTGACAAATCGGCCTTACCCCGTGTTCTCGCGTCGGGCGTCCTGAGCGAAGCGGATCTCGACTTTCACGACAACGCTGGCCCAGCCGCAACAATCTTGGTGCTATGCCGCCGCGGTTTTCTTGAGGGCGCGGAACTGGCTCTTGACGTACACGAGCAAGACGGCGCCCAGCGCGATCGAGACCAGGCTGGCGGTTTGCGCGTTGCTCATTCCGAAGAAGGAACGCGGGTTGATGCGGATGAACTCGATCAAAAATCGGGCGATGCCCGTGAGAATCAGATACAGGGAGAAAATTTCGCCCTTGGCCATGGGTTCGCGCAAATACCTCGCTCCCATACGCCAGAGGATGGCGGCGATCGCCAGCCAGATGAAAAATTCGTAGAGCGGCGTCGGATGTACCCGTTGCGTTGTGGGCACCACGCCGTTGGGAAAACTCATACCCCAGGGAAGCGACGTGGGCATGCCATAGTCGCCGTCGCCAGAAAGCAGGCAGCCGATGCGGCCTATCGCGTAGCCGACGCAAGCGGCCGGGGCACAAATGTCCATGAATTCCAGCACGGGAATTTTCAGACGGCGTGCAAGAAAGAGCAGCGCTATGAACCCGCCGAGAAATCCCCCAAACCATGCGAAGCCGAAGCGGCTAAAGAGCTGCGGCCAGGGATCGGCGAAAAATTCGCTGGGACTTTCGAGCACGTGATATAGCCGCGCGCCTACGAGGCCCGCAATGCCCGCGATGCCGATGACCAGGAAGCCCTCGTCGTGATTTTCTCGATAGGCGAGACCAGCCACTCCGCCAGTTGCGAGTAGGAGACCCTCGCCAACCTTGCCCGTGTACCCCTTTTGTTGGAGGCACGTCCGGCGCCGGTCGAAGTCGGCCTGTAGAACGTAGGCCGAGACGAAAAGAGCGGTGGCGACCATCAGGCCGAAGGTCGGAATGGTCAGGGGTCCTAGATGGAGGAACGGAATCATCGCTGGTCGAAGGAAGAGTATACATGGGCCGGCGGAGAGCAAAGTCATCGACCGGTTGATTAATCGTTGAAAACACGCCCGCGTTCGCAATTGCAGATATGCCCCGTGAGAGTCATCACGGTCGACTCCTTCGCCGCCTCCAAGAACCTACGGCACATTGATTTGCTGAAAATGGACATCCACGGAGGGGAGTGCGAGGCTTTACGCGGTGCAACAGAACTGCTCGCGAACAGCGCAATCGACCTGATTTATTCCGAAGCATTTTTCGCCCCGATGTACGCTAACCAGCCTCTCATCGGAGATCTAGTGAGCTATCTAGCCAAATGGAACTATCGGCTTCACTTGATCTACAACCAAAACATTAATGGAATTTCCGGGCGCCCCCTTCAAGCGGATGCTGTCTTTGTCTCGCCACAATTGCAAGAGTCCTCTGTAGAACGCCTACGAACCTCCTGGATAAGCTAACTCCTGCCAATCGGATGTGAGGCTTTGCAATCTGGCGGAGTGTGGTACTTTCTCGCCTGCGTTGTCAGTTGGAGGACATGCGAATGAAGCGAAAGAGGTCGTGGCGGTTTGTGACGCTCGCGGTGCTGCTACTTTGTGGGGGCGTTTGTGTTGCGGCGGAGCAGTACCCGGTCATCTACGAGCATGACGTCAAGGTGGCAATGCGCGACGGCGTTCTCCTTCGTGCTGACATTTATCGCCCGCAAGCTGAGGGGAAGTTTCCGGTATTGTTGCAGCGCACGCCTTACGACAAACGCAATTTTGCCTTTGGATTGAAGGCTGCGGCACGGGGATATGTCGTGGTTATCCAGGACGTGCGCGGGCGTTATGCTTCGGACGGCGAGTGGTACACGTTCAAGAACGAAATGAACGATGGCTACGACACGATCGAATGGGCTGCGGCGCTTCCCTATTCGAACGGCAAGGTGGGAATGTTCGGCGGGTCTTACGTGGGAGCGACGCAGATGCTGGCGGCGATCATGCATCCGCCGCACCTGGCGGGAATTTGTCCGTTGGTCACCTCCAGCAACTATCACTCCAGTTGGACCTATCAGGGCGGCGCTTTCGAGCAGTGGTTCAACCAATCGTGGACCACCGGACTGGCGCAAGACACGATGGACCGAAAAGTCAAACACGCCAGTAACGCGGCCGGGGGCATGTGGGAGCTGCCGCTGACCAGCTACCGCCTGTTCAATTTGGATGGGCGTCAAACAATGAAGGCTGCGGAGCTGGCTCCTTACTATCTCGATTGGCTTGCGCATCCCAACTACGACGACTACTGGAAGCGCGTTTCGATCGAAGAACACTTCGGCGATATTAGCGTTCCCGCACTGCACATCGCGGCGTGGTACGACATTTTCCTGGGTGGCTCGCTGCGCAACTTCGAAGGCATCAAAGCGCATGGAGGCAGCGAAGCCGCGCGGAACGGGCAGCAGCTGCTGGTGACTATCGGTGGGCATTCGGGAGATAAACGCAAGGTCGGCGACGTGGACTTTGGTCCAGATGCGGCGTTCAACGAGGATGAGGCGGCGCTCGACTGGTACGACTTCTTGTTCAAGGGCGTCCAGAACCGGTTTGCTTCCGGCAAGCCAGTGAAACTTTTCGTAATGGGGGCGAACCAGTGGCGCGAAGAAGAGGCTTGGCCGTTGGCGCGTGCTCACGCGACAAGATACTTTATGCACTCGGCAGGTGCGGCCAACTCATCGCGAGGGAACGGAACACTTTCCGCCACAGGACCGGGCAAAGAAACCGCGGATCAATATACATACGATCCGGCAAGGCCGGTGCCTACGGTTGGAGGGCCGCTATGCTGCGATAGCGATCATTGGGCGCCCGGTCCGCGGGACCAGCGCGGCGTAGAGGCGCGCGAGGACGTGCTGGTGTACTCGACGCCGGCACTCTCGCAAGACATAGAGGTTACCGGCCCAGTGAGCGTTGAACTGTACGCGAAGTCTTCGGCGGCCGATACGGACTTCACCGCGAAGCTCGTGGACGTGTGGCCGGATGGGTTCGCGCAAAATCTCACCGAAGGAATTCTCCGCGCACGATATCGCGAATCGCAGGAAAACCCGACGATGATTACGCCTGGGCAGATCTACAAATTCACGATCGACCTGTGGGCGACCAGCAACGTTTTTAAGAGAGGACATATTTTGAGGCTGGAGATCTCGAGCAGCAATTTTCCACGGTTTGACCGCAATTTGAATACCGGGGATCAGCGGCCGATGAGGAGCGGCGATGCGGATGAAATATTCACGAAGTCGACGAATGTGATTTTGCACGATGCGGAACATCCGTCGGCTTTGATTTTGTCGGTCGTTTCGGAGCGATGAGATCAGGTCGCCGCAGTTGAGTATCGGGACCCGGCAGACGGGGAAATGCGCCGCGCTAAAGCTCGGCGCCTTCATGAAAGATGTGAGTCGCGTCCTATGAACAAGACCGTATTGATTCTGCGAGTATTCGCGTGTTGCGCGATTGCTGCGATCACGTGTAACGCGGCCAGGGCCCAGGGTGCTAGCGCGCCTGCGGGCCAGGCCAATGATTGGCTGGTGCCGTTTCCGGCGCATCGCGTGGTGGGCGACGTTTACTACGTGGGGAGCGCGGGGTTGGCGTCTTACCTGATTACGACACCCGCGGGGCACATCCTGATCAACAGCAGCCTGGAGGCGAGTGTGCCGCTGATCCAGGCGAGTGTGGAGAAGCTGGGGTTCAAGTTCAGCGACATCAAGATTTTGCTGATCAGCCATGCGCATGGGGATCATTGCGCGGGCACTGCGCGAATCAAGGAATTGACGGGCGCGAAATATATGGTGATGGATGGGGATGTGCCGGTGGTGGAGTCAGGCGGGAAGGCGGACTTTCAATACGGCGGGACGCCGGAGAATTTGTATCCAGCGACGAAAGTGGATCGCGTGCTGCACGACGGCGATGAAGTGAAGCTGGGAGGCGCGGTGCTGGTGGCGCGCAAGACGCCGGGTCATACGAAGGGTTGCACGACGTGGACGATGAAGGCGCGCGATGGCGTGGACGGTAAGTTATACGACGTACTGATCGTTGGCAGCCCGAATGTAAATCCGGGATACAAGTTGGTGAATAACGCGGCGTATCCAGAGATCGCCCAGGATTACGAGCGCGCGTTTCGCGTGTGGAGGGCTTTGCCGTGCGACGTGTTTTTGGGCGCGCATGGGGGTTACTACGGGATGGCGGAGAAATTCGCGCGGGTGAAGGGCGGCGCGACGAATCCGTTTGTTGATCCGGAAGGATATAAGAGTTATATCGCCGAACGGGAATTGGCATTCCGGGCGGAGTGGAAGAAGCAGCAGGAAAAATAGTTCGCCAATGGCGGGGCGATGTCGACCAGAGAGGGCGCGGAGGCCTAGACAGTCTGAGTTTTTGTGCGGCGGGAATGGAGAATCGCGCCGAGCACCAGCCAGAAGGTTAGGGCGATATATTCGGCAGTGGTGAAGTGGCCGGGGGAGATCGGGAGAAATTTCATCAGAACCAGCGCGAAGGCAGCGATCGCGCCGAACGTGGCGATGATGCGGAGTTTGACGGAAGGAGTCGGAGCCAACTGGAAGCCGGCGCCATCAGTGCTGCGACTGTGGTTAGCGTCCCGGCGAAGCACGAGGAGCAAGGAGACGCAGGAGGCTAGCCAGCCATAGGCTGCGGCTGCGGAACCAACTTCGGTTACGGGGACGAGGATGGCGTCGCCGAGGAAGAGGGCCACGAGCGTGCCCGCGCCGATGATGAGGATCGCGTTGCTGGGAGTTTGAAAACGCGGATGGATGCGGGCTAGCGGCGCCGGGACCGAGCCGTTGCGACCGAAGGCGAAGATCATCCGAGTGGCGGCGGCGAAGTTCCCGTTAAAGCACTGAAAGAGGCCGAACATGGCCATGGTCAGAATGAGTTGGACCGGCCAGTGTTTGCCGAGGCCGTGCTCGAAGGCGATGGCCGTGGCGAAACGTTTACCTAATAGGCTTTGCCACGGGGCAATGTAGGAGACGGCAGCGAGCGAGAACGCGTAGAAAGACACACCGACTCCCAGGGCCATGGCTATCGCGGTCATATAGGTTTTCCCGCGGAGATCGGGGTTGGCTTCTTCGGCGTATTTGGGCACGGACTCGAAACCGGTTAGGAAGTACGGGACGATCTGCAGCGTCAGCAGGATCGAAACTAACGGAGTAGCGTGAAAGACTGGATGAAGATTTGCCGGGGTCCCTCGGACGGCGCTGATGGCAACCAAGGCCAGAAAGATCAGCAGGACGATCGTCGTCATGCCCTTCTGGAAGTTGGCGCTCAGGCGGATGCCGCGGTAGTTGATCGTAGTCAAGAAAATGGTGAGCGCGATGCCCAAGACCAAGCGAAGCAGGAAAACCGGCTGGCCCGCGACACGATAGACCTCAATCGAATCGAGCTGTGGGAAAATGTAAGCGGCGATTTTTCCCAGGGCGATGGCTTCCCACGGGCAGACGATGAAGTAGGCGAGCAGCATGATCCAGCCGGTGAAATAGCTGACAATCGGTGGAAAGACTTGGGCGGTGTAGGCGGCTTCGCCCGCGGCGTCGGGTAGGCGGAGCACCCATTGGCCGTAGACGTAGCCTACTGGCAGCAGAATGATTCCGCCGAGGACGAAACCCAGGATTGCGCCTAACGGGCCGCCTCGGCCTAGCCAGTCGTCCATCAGCACGAGCCAGCCTGTGCCGATCATTGTGCCGAACGCTAGGGCGAAATAATCGTGCAGGCGGAGTTTGCGGGCTAGCGTGGGCAATGGTTAGTCGATTGGCGCGCGATTTGGAAGACGGTCATATAGCACAGCGGCGTCGGTGATGCTAGTTGGAAGGCAGGGAGCTGCGGCGCTGACATCGGGGAGAGATTTCTCCACTGCGCACGCCGGTTGTGAAGACGAGGTTGCGTTTAGAGGAGGCGGCACTTAGAGGACGCAGAGTAGTTCGTAGAGGAGGTTGGCGGCGAGAAGGCTGGTTAGCTCGCCCGTGTCGAACGGTGGGGAGACTTCGACAACATCGCAGCCGATGATGTTCAGGCTGCGGAGGGCCCGGACTAGTTGGAGGATTTGAATGCTGGTGAAGCCGCCGATTTGCGGGGTGCCGGTGCCGGGGGCGTAGGCAGGGTCTACCGAGTCGATGTCCAGGGTGACATACACCGGCTTATTTTTGAATGCGTTCAGGTGGCGTTGGATTTGCGGCAATCCTTTTTCGTGGAATTGCTCGGCGGTGACCATGCGGACTTTGTGTTCGCGGGCGAAATCGAAATCGTCTTCGCCGTAGGCCTGGCCGCGCAGACCTATTTGCAGGACGCCGCCGTCATTTAGCAGGCCTTCTTCGAAGGCGCGGCGGAATGGCGTGCCGTGGGAATACTTGCTGCCGAAATATTCGTCCCAGAGATCGTTGTGGGCGTCGAACTGGATGAGGTTCACGGGGCCTCCGTGTTTTTTCGCGATGGCGCGGAGAATCGGCAGGCTGATGGAGTGGTCGCCCCCCACGCAGACGGTGCGGGCCCCGGCGGCCAGGATCGGAGCGATGCCCTGCTCGATGCGGCGGAAGGTGTCTTCAATCGAGAGAGGATTCACGGGGAGGTCGCCGAAGTCGGCGATGCGGTATTTTTCGAACGGATTCAGTTTGAGGACGGGATTCCACGGGCGAATGATGGCGGATTGCACGCGGATGTAGCGCGGACCGAAACGCGGGCCGGGGCGATAGGTGGTGCCGCCGTCGAAGGGGACACCGATGATGGCGATGTCGAGTTCTTCGGCTTGCGTGATGTATGGGAGACGCATGAAGGTGGGGATACCCGTGAAGCGCGCGTATTCCAGGGCGTCGACGGGTTGCGGATGCGGGAGATGGTAGGCACGAGTGAGCTTTTGTTTTGGCATGAACCGGGCATGTTAGGGGCGGGGTGCGGCGAAGTCAACGCGTGCCGGCGCCGACGCGGCGTTCACATCCCTTTCACTTGGGAGTAACACGAGCGGAGTATTTCTAAGCGCGGGAAGCTTTCGTCTGATGATTCCAAATATCTTGCGGTTGAAAATGCGGGTGTTACTCGGTGTGTGCATTCTCTGCGCCCTGGGAGCAGATCGGGCATGTGCGCAGGGCGCCGGCGCGCGCGGTGCAACAGCGAGTGCGCCCACTGCCGGGTGCTTCCGCGGAATCGAAGGCGCCGAAGTCCCGCAGGCCGAGGATTTGCGCAGCGTCAACGGCGTGTTGAAAGTGGAGCTGGCATTCCGGAGTTATGTGGATGGGAGTGGGAACACGCGATATTGCTACGTAACCTCCGGTGGCGGAGTTTCTCCTACCTTGCGCGTGAATCCAGGTGACATGGTGTTTTTGAATCTGAAGAATGAGGCGCGCGTTATGGATCTGGCGAATCATGGCGCGTCGGGGAGCGTGGGGCTTCACGGCTCGATGGAAATGAGCGCGGGCACCGCGGATGGGGCGAGTGGGGTGGTACGGAACGCTTGTGCGGGCGGACCGATGATGGCCTCGGCAACTAACTTGCATTTTCATGGGTTGGCGATTCCCGCGGCGTGCCATGCGGATGAAACGCTGAAGACGTTGGTCGAGCCGACAGACGCGCCGTTTGAATATCGGTTTCAGATTCCGGAAAGCCAGCCGCCGGGATTGTACTGGTATCACCCGCATGTACATGGGATCAACAGGTTCCAACTTCTCGGCGGGGCGTCGGGCGCGTTGATCGTTGAGGGCATCGAGCGGGTGAACCGGCAACTGGCGGGTTTGCCGGAGCGCGTGTTTGTAGTGCGCGACGAAAATCTGGTGCATCCGGATGCCGAGCCGCCGGGAGTGAGTCTGGCGACGCAGGTACGGATGAGAGATCCCGAAGGCGACATGCTGAACACTGGGACCGGCGAAGGGAAGCCGGCAAAGGATTTGTCGATCAACTATGTACCGGTGCCGTATCCGAAGTATCCCCCGGCGGTTATTCGCATGAAGGCGTCACGAAAGGAATTGTGGCGAGTGGCGAATGCCTCGGCGATTACCTATTTGAATTTGCAGGTGTTGTTCAACAGCGTGCCGCAACCGCTGGGAATCGTGGGGCTCGATGGAGCGCCGCTGGCGGGAGGCGGCGACCCCTCGCGCACGACGCTGCGCGTCAGCCATATGGTTGTGCCGCCAGGCGGGCGCGTGGAATTCGTTGTGAATGGGCCCGCCGCAGGCGTGGATGCGAGTTTGGTGACGCGCGGGGTGGACACCGGGCCGCTGGGCGAGAACGATCCGCTGCGAGCTTTGGCGACGATTGCGGTGTCGGCGAATGCCCCGGAGCCGCGAGCGGTCCTCGCGGCGAATCCGGCTCCATTGCCCGCGGCGAGGGAGGCGTGGCTGGGAAGTGTTACGCCGGTGCGCGAGAGAAAGCTTTATTTTTCGGAGAAGCAGGAGAATCCGAACGATCCGAACAGCCCGACGACATTTTTCGTTACTGTGGATGGGCAGACGCCAAAGGCATTCGACCCTGCGTCGGGAATTCCCAACATGGTGGCGCAGCAAGGAACCGTGGAGGACTGGACGATTGAGAACCGGACGCAGGAATTTCACGCATTTCACATTCATCAGATTCATTTTCTGATGACTCAATGGAATGGACGGAAGGTAGATGAGCCGTTCTTGCGGGACACGGTGAATCTGGAATATTGGGATGGAAAAAGCGCGACTTATCCGAGTATCAAGCTGCGGATGGACTTTCGGGATGCGAATGCGGCGGGGATTTTGCCGTATCACTGTCATTTGTTGGAACACCAGGACGGGGGAATGATGGGGATATTGCGGGTGGAGCCGGCGGCTGCGAAGCAGAGTGTGGCGCAGTGAATGGAATTGCGTTCGAAACGGGGCGCGAAGATTTTTTGAGTAGAGACAAATTTTTCACAACGTGCCATCAGGTTTTGACTTCGCGTTCATCTGGCGCTAACAAAAGCAGATTAAAAGTCTGAGCGCGGGAAAGTGGCCCGCGACGCCATGGGACGTGCGTCCACCCGTCATCACGTCTCATCCCATTTCTAAAGTTGTCTTCGAAAAACTGAGGTTCCATCAAAGGAGCATGTGAATGATGAAACGGAAGCACCCTAAGCACGTTTGTGCCTTGGCCGCGATCGCGTCGCTCTCGCTCTTGACCCCGGCGGGAACGTGGGCGCAGCCCGGACCTGAGACGAATACACCGATCAAGCACGTGGTCGTCATTTTTCAGGAAAACATTTCGTTCGATCACTACTTCGCGACGTATCCTCACGCCGCGAATTCCAACGGCGAGACTAAATTTCGCGCAAGAGCTGGAACGCCAACCGTTAACAACCTGGAATCGGCCGGGTTGCTCACCAACAACCCGAACTCGGTGAACCCGTTCCTGTTGTCGCCGGCGGATGCGGCTACCTGCGACCAGGATCATGACTACGGCGACGAGCAGAAGGCCTTTGACGCTGGCTTGATGGACAAGTTTCCGGAGTCGGTGGGTAGCGGCGGTCCTGGCTGCAACGACGTCGGGATGGGCACGGGAATCGTGATGGGCTATTTTGACGGCAACACGGTGACCGGTCTCTGGAGTTACGCGCAGCACTTTTCGATGAGTGACAACTCGTTCGGCACGGACTTCGGTCCGTCGACGGTCGGCGCCATCAACCTGATTTCAGGGAACACCAACGGAGCAACACTGGTGCCGCTGAAGCCGAATGGAAGCGCGGCGAGCGGAGCGGGCAATATCGGTGGCGGGGGAACAACCGGTGCGGTGATCGGAGACCCACGACCCGGATTTGACGATTGCTCGAACACGACAGCGGGATTGGCGAACTCGGCCCAAATCACGATGACCGGCAAGAACATCGGAGACTTGCTGAACGCGCAAGGATTGACATGGGGCTGGTTCCAAGGCGGATTCAAGCCGACCAGCGAGGATTCGATGGGGCGCGCGGTCTGCGGAGCGCACCACGTCGGACTGGCGGGCGACGATGCAACGACGCAATCGAGCGATGGGGACTACATTCCTCACCACTCCCCATTCCAGTACTACAAGCAGACCAGCAATCCGCATCACCTGCCGCCGACGTCGCCGCTATCGGTGGGGACAACAGACCAGGCAAACCACAACTACGACCTCAGCGACTTCTGGGCGGCAGTGAAGGCAGGGAATCTGCCAGCGGTGAGCTTCCTGAAAGCGGGCGCGTGGCAGGATGGACATCCAGGGTATTCGGACCCGATCGACGAGCAAGACTTCGTCGTGAGCACGATCAATAACCTGGAAAATACGCCGTTCTGGAAGTCCACGGCGGTGATCATTCTGTATGACGACTCGGATGGCTGGTACGACCACCAGATCGGCCCAATCATCGGGCAGTCCAACGTGACCGACGACAATCTAACCGCTCCGGGCAGCTGCGGAGTTCCGAAGGCGATCGACGCCAACGGAGACATTCAGAACGGACGCTGCGGGTACGGGCCGCGGCAACCACTGATCGTGATTTCTCCTTATGCGAAGGTGAACTTCGTGGATCATTCCACGACCGATCAATCTTCGGTGATTCGCTTTATCGAGGATAACTGGGGTCTGCCGCGAATTGGCAACGGATCGCGCGATGCGGTTGCGGGTTCGTTGTTGAACATGTTCGACTTCACGATGGACGGAACGCACAAGGTCTTCCTCGACCCTAACTCGGGAGTTGTGACGAAGATCGAGTAACCGTTGTAACTGTTGGAGGATGGCCGTTAGGCGAAGGCCCGTTCCGCTGTGCGGAGTGGGCCTTCTTTTTTGGATGGGACCCGAGAGACTGGAGGCTCGCGGGCCCGGAGCGGTCTTTCTTGGCCAGCGCAGGCGCGAGACAACCCCGCAATACCGGGCGTCATCCGTTAGCGTGTAGTCATCCTCCTTGGTGCGAGGAGAGATGCGAACACGCCAGGTCATCGTGACGACGGTTGTGGTGTCGCTACTGGCAGGGACGACACGCGCGGCGCGGAATGAAGATCCTCCCTGGGACGCGGAGCCTGTTCGCTCCTCGGTCAAGAATACCGACGCTCCCATCGTCGAAGAGATTACGTTCGCGGGCCTTCGGCGAATCTCTCCTGAAGCCGTGAAAATGCAAATCGCGTCTCGACCCGGCGACAGATTTGACGATTATCAGGCTGCCCGCGACGTTCGAAAGCTTGCAAGGCTGGGATGGTTCGCTTCGATCCGCATAGACGTGGAAAGCACGGAGCCCTCGACCGAAGCCTCTGGAGTGAGTCATCAGCGCGTGCGTTTAGAGTTTGATCTGGAGGAAAATCCTTTCCTTACCGACGTCCAATACTCCGGTTCGCGGCTGCTCTCACGCGGCCAGATCGATAAGCTGCTCGAGGACAAAAAGCTGGCTCCAAAGCTGGGTGAACCGGAGAATCCGGTGAACCTGCACCAGATCGCCGGTGCGCTTAAGGCCGTTCTGGCCGACCTGGGCCATCCAGAGGCACGCGTGGAAATACATCGAGCCGAAACGCCCAGAGCTACGGTGCGCGTGCATTTTGAAATCGCCGACGGCCCGCATGTCGTCGTTGGGCGAGTGACTTTTCACGGTGATCCGGAAGTCTCCGTGAATCTATTGCAGAGACAAATGCGTGAGACTCGTCCAAACGGATTGTTCGGGAGCCTGCTCCAGAAGAACTCGTACACTCACCCACGATTTGAAGAAGACCGCGAACGGCTCCTCGCGTACTACCAGAATCATGGCTATCCGGAGGCGCGCATCGGAGACGCGCGAATCTCGAAGTACGAAGAACGATCCCGGCGGCGGATTCCATGGCCGCGAACGACGGTCGGTGTGCGGCTCGACGTCGAAGTCCCGGTCGAAGCGGGTCCTCTCTATCGAATCGAATCTGTCAAAGCCAGTGAATCGATTGCGCAACGAAAGATGACCGGCAACAAGTCGCTAGTGGCTCTGAACGAATCCCTGTCGGGCCATCCATATTCCGCGCGGGAGATCGAGAACCTTCGGCGAGATTGGCAAGTGAGGACACAACCAAAGGCGGGCAGAGACAACGCCTCTTTTTTCAAGGTCGAAGCCGTTCGCACGCTGGATTCAGACGCTCGCACGGTGCGAATCGTGCTGGATCGCAGTCTTACGCCGCCTTACATCGTTCGGCGCCTGGAATTCCGAGGCATTCAGCACTTTCCGGACCGATATTTCCGCAGCCGCATTTTCCTGAAAGAGGGAGCGCCGTTCGACGATCGCTTGTTGGAAGCAGGATTGGCGCGCCTGGCGAGAGCCGGTTACTTCAAGCCGATTAAGAAGGAAGACATTCACGTAGAGACAGATGAAGCCAGTCATACGGCCGACGTAACGATTCGGGTGGAGGAACTTGGGCAGCAACGAGCATTTCTGACCGGAGGCCACGGTCAATTCGGCAGCACGCTCGGAATCGCGTACACGGTGTTCAATCTGCTCGACCGCGAAGAATTGCTTTCCTCACACATCGAAGGAGGGCCGGAAAGCTTACAGTTGGCGATCGGCTTCGCAAAAGAGGGTTTTCTGGGGTCGCGTGGTTCGTTGGCGCTATCGGCATTCAACACATTTCTTCGTCCGCGACTTTCCGGGAGCGTGCGCGGACCATTTTTCAGGCAGGAGAGCGAAGGCATCGATGCGTCGTACAGCTACACGCTGACAAATTCGAATTCCTTCAGCATCAAATACGACTTGTCGCGCGCCAAAACACAATATTCGCAAGTGCTGCCCGCTGGCGTAACAGGACTGACGGTGAGCGACGCGCCTTCGGAAACGTCAAGGCATTCGGCCGGACTCGGATGGACGCACGATACCGGCGATGAACGCGTGACTCTCGCGGACTCTGTTTCGGGAGGCTGGCTGGGTGGCAGTGAGAACCTGGTGCGTTCGAAAGCCGAGTATGGACGCGTCCTGCCCGACCGAATTTTCAATCCAACAAACTCCTGGGCTTTTCGGACGAGTTTCACCGGTGCGGGAAGTTATTCGGGCGCGATGGCCTTTTATTCACGCATCTTTGCCGGGGATGACTTCGTGAGGGGGTTGCGGTCCGGTGATCTGGGGCCGGATGCGTTGGTCTCTTCCGTTTCCCCCGCTGGGGCGACGAAATACTCGGCGTCGCCAGCTGGTGCCAATCTGGTAGGCGCTGCGAACGTGGAGTACCGCGCGAGACTTTCGGACAGTACGGAAGCAACGGGCTTTTTCGATCTGGGGGCGGGAACGCTGCTGATGAATTGGCTGGGCCCGGTGCGCCCAACGCTCGCGAACTCCACGAACGGAATTCTGCATGCATCCACCGGCATTCAACTGCAGTGGACAGTGCCGGGAATCGGCGTTCCCGTGCGCGTCTACTACGCGATAAACGTGCTGCGGCTGGATCGCTGGCTGCCCATGCCAGACGGATCCTTATTTCACGCGCACGACCGGTTCTCGGCGTTTGGCTGGGCGCTCGGGTCGCTGTTCTGACTCAACCGCTGTTACTTGCAAGCCTGCTACATTTCTTACGCCGGGCGAAGCCATTCGAAGCTCAGGGGTAAACAAGCCCCATCCCTACGAAACTTGAAAATCTGTACTACACTGCAAAGCGTATGAAGGAACGAAAACTGATCGAGGAAGCAACTCGGCTTGCCGAACCCTTTTGCATTACCAAGGGCAGCAAGTTCCGCCTCAACGACTTCGACCCCGCGGAAACCAAAGGAGTGAAATCCAAGAAGCACGCCGAGAAACTGACCGAACAGAACAGTGCCTTGGCGAGCGAGATGCAAGAGAAGCTGTACGCCCAGGATCGCTGGGCGCTGCTGTTGATCTTTCAAGGGATGGACGCGGCGGGCAAGGACGGCGCCATCAAGCACGTGATGTCCGGCGTGAATCCACAAGGCTGCGACGTCCATGCGTTTAAGACGCCGACGAGCGAAGAACTGGATCATGATTTTCTGTGGCGCTGCCACAACGTGCTGCCCGAGCGCGGAAAGATCGGTATTTTCAATCGCTCGTACTACGAGGAGATGCTGATCGTTCGCGTGCACCCCATGCTACTGAGGAACGAGCGTCTTCCGGACCGGCTGGTGACAAAGCACATCTGGACCGAAAGATACGAAGATATCAACGCCTTCGAGCGGTATTTGACCCGGAACGGGGTGGTGATTCGGAAGTTCTTCTTTCACATCTCGAAGGAAGAACAGAAGAAGAGGTTTCTGGAGCGGCTGGAAGACTCCCAAAAGAATTGGAAATTCTCGATAGATGACATCAAGGAGCGTGGTTTCTGGAAAGACTACAGAGAAGTGTATGAGGAGGTGGTTCAGAACACAGCCACGAAGCATGCGCCGTGGTACGTCGTTCCGTCAGATAACAAGTGGTTTACGCGACTGGTGGTAGCGTCGGCGATTGTCGAGGCCCTGAGTGAGTTGGATCTGGCGTTTCCGGACGTCGACAAAAAGAAGAAGAAAGAACTCAACGAAATACGCGATACGCTGCTCGCGGAGAAGGACTGAGCGCGCGCCGGCGAGCTGCGCAACCGTATTGTTTTCAGTGTGTCAACGTAGCGGTTATTTCGGCGAATAGTGGTAGCGCAGATCCAGCGGCAGTCGGTCAGAACGCTGCCTCGTGTTGTAATCCAACTGATACTCTTGATGTTCGGCGTCGGCGGGATAGTCTTTGCCGGCGGGATAGGGATACGAAAGCGTCGAATGGCGCGGGAGCGGCTCGACCGTAAAGGCATGCGCCGCGTAGAAGTCCAAATCCTTCTCGAAGCCGTCAGCATAAAAAAAGTAGTCGCGCACCCACCCCGCTGGCAGCGCTGGGAGTTTGCGCGGATCGAAGTTCAGCTTCACCCCTTCACCGGAACCAAAGACTACAAAACGGTCATCCGAGCGGCTCAACAGATCGTGCACATCGCCGTAGCGCGTGTAATTTCCGGCCGCGCGGGCATAGGGACCGGTCATGCTGCGCTGCGTGAAGGAGTAGGTCGTATCACTCGCGGGCGTCAGCCGGATTTCGCGCGGGTATCCCAGATACTCGAGTGCGGCGTTGGCGAGCGCGACTTCCGCGACTCGAACGTCGTGGGCTTCAGGTGTCTGGTCGATACGAACCGCGTCCCAATAGATTTTCAGATTGTTGACGATGCGGATGCGCCGCGTGCCCGGCGGGAGCTTGCCAGTCAAATCCGTGACCATCGTGCGTTCGAGGCCAGCAGGGAAACCCATGTCGTCAACCAAACGGATCCATTTTCCGTTTGTATCCTGGGCCTCGACGTAAGGCGCAATCACTTTGATGCCGGCCTGATCGGCGGAATACATGGAGGTCGCGGTGAAATAGTCGGTGTAGCCGTCGAGGATCAAGCGCAGTGGCTTGTTCGCGTCCCAGGCGCCGAGATCGAGCTCAAGATAGTGAAGTTTGGCGAAGCCAGCGAAGGGCAGCTCTTCAAAGCTGGTGACGTACTTGCGATCGCGCTTCGCGATCAGCGGCAGAACGTCGTTGCCGCTATCGTCCCACGCGCCAACCGGCGCATGAGCGTCTTTGGTAGCGATTACGCGAAATTCCGGAAACGGCGGAGCGCTGACGAATCTTTCATTCGGGTAAACGTCGTAGGCCGCCGGATGATCGATCGCCAGAAGACGAACCTGATCGAGGTAGACGGTTTCTTCCATCGGCTCCATGAAGCGGAAACTGAGGAGACCGTTGCGAGGACGGACACTGTGCGCATCGACTTTCAAATATTCGTCCGGATCGGGAACATCACGTTCACCCGGTGCGACCCAATGGCCGACAACGCCGGGACCAATCATGTCCGCGATGAATTCAAATTCGCGGCCGTTCCACGAAAATAGAACCGGGCAGGAGCTGCCCCGGCGATCTAACTCGGCAATGCTCTGTTCCCGTTTCGCCGCGAGATTGATTTCGTCCTGGGGTACGCCGGTGGGCCACAACAGACGCACAACTTCAGCATTCTTCTCCGTGTCCAGCCCAGCGAGAATCGACGGTGCGTTTTGGCCGAGATAGCCGGACGCGCCCGCCACTTCCCACTTTTGGTAGAGGGCGCCCGCGTACAGTTCAACCTTCGTGCCGATCGCGCTCTTGTTGTCGTTGAGCGCTTTCAGGTCGATGCGCATCCACGCGTGTTGATTCGCGCCTTCGCTGCGAAGTAATAGCGGAGCGCCGCCCAGCTGCGTGACGATCAAATCGGGATTGCCGTCACCCGCAACGTCAGCAACGGCAATGGCTCGTGGCTGCGTCAGCTTCAGAGCGTCCAGCTGCACATCTTTCGTTACGTCAGCCCAGCCGCTGGTGCCGAGATTCCGGAGCAAGCGCAGCTCTCCGCCGCTGGCGGTCTCCCCGACCGCGACGAGATCCAGCCAGCCATCATTGTCGTAATCAATCGCGGAAATTCCCCAACCGCGCTCCCAGGGAACATCGGGCAATTTCACGCGCTCAAGGCGTTTCCCTTCGATGTTGCGCCATAAACTGATACCGGGCGCGCCTGCATGCGTGAATGCCAAATCCATCCAGCCGTCCTTGTCAAAGTCGAAAGCCACCACACCGACCGCGGGAGGCAGGTTTTCTTTTTTGAAATCGATCGCGGCCGACGGAGTGAATTTCCCTTCGCGCGGATTCAGATAGATGGAAGCGCCGGCAGAACCTCCGGCAAACACAAAATCGATAGCGCGATCGTTGTTGAAATCGGTGGTGACAAGCCCGGCGCCGGTAGCGTCGAAGTTGAGCGCAGTCTCTTCGGAAACATCAGTAAAAGTGCTGTTGCCGTTGTTGCGCCAGAGCACGTTGTGGGCGGTTACTTCGCGTGAAGCGGCGGTGGTGGGCAGAGATGTCACATACAAGTCCAGGTCACCATCGTGATCGTAGTCCACGAACGTGACGCCAACGCAGCTCGCTTGGCGCCGGATTCCGACGGCTTGCGTGACGTCCTCGAACTTTCCGTCGCCTTTATTTCGCAGCAGATGGATGCCATCGCTCAGGCAGACCGCGAGATCCGTGTGGCCGTCGTTGTCGAAGTCTCCGGCGGCACAGCCCAGACCGCTACCTCGTAGAGCGAGGCCTGCCGCCATCGTGACATCCGCGAAGCGCCCACCGCCGAGATTGTGGAGCAATCGGCTCGTTCCGTCAGCCGTCGCGCTTACCAGGAAGAGATCGGGCTTGCCGTCGCCGTCGTAATCGATGAAGCAGGCTCCCGCACTTGGACCCAGCGGTGCGGCTCCGCCGCTTGCGGGAGTTGCGATGACCGGCTGCTCCTTGAACGCGACCTTGATCGCGGCGGGGGCGGACGCTATCGGGCTGCGCGCAAGTTCCGCGAGCGAATAGCGGCCTTGATCTCCATACCCCGCACCAAAGGGCGTACCCAAATGTTCGGTGGTGATTTTCTGAAAGCGGGCAAGGTGCTCGCGCGCGGCAGCCGCGTCGCCTTTGCGTTGATACGCGCGCGCAAGGCCAAACTCGGCCGACGCGTGAAACGGGTAGGCAGCGAGCGCTTTCTGAAAAGCGGCGATGGCTTCATCGTAATGTTGCGCCTGAGACTGCAAATAACCAACAAAATAGAAACCGTCCGCTTCGGGCGTCAGCTCGGTGACGTGCTGAAAAGCAGCAATGCCTTTTTCGATTTCGCTCGAATCCTTATATACAAGCCCGAGGTTATACCAGGCGTACGGATCTTGCGGAAGCTGGCGAGCCGCTTCTTCAAGTGCGCCGCGGGCCGCCTCGAGTTTCTGCTGACTTAAAAGCGCCACGCCGAGGTTGAGGCGAGCCACAGCGAACTTTGGATCGGCGGCCAGCGCCTGCTCGAATTTCTTCTGAGCATCAGCAAATTTCTGTTGATTCATATACGCAACACCCAGCGTATTGCACCGCAGTGCGTCCGTCGCGCCGGCGGCGTTGTTCTGTGCGGCGGTTGATTTCGTAGCGGGTGCTTCCTGAGCGCGCGCGGATCGGGAGCGCAGCGCGAGCGTGACGACCGCGCAAACCGATAGAACGCTGGCGATCACGAACAAACTCGTGCGCGGATTGCATCTTGGCATCAGATATGTCTTTCTTTGGTCGCGAAACTTTCTTTCGTCGAACCGGCGCTTCACGGCACTCCGGCGACAAAGTACCCTTTTGATTCTCCCGGCTCCCTGCGGCACCGTCAATTGTTTTCGCTGAAATTACGCTCCATCTGCGAGAATTGACCGCCGAAGTTTCGAGATGGAGATTCACGAAGCAAGATCCATGAACTTTTCTCTCTTTTCGACAATTTCAGACGTTACGGCGGCAATTCGTACGCGTGCGATTTCAGCCACGGAACTTGTCGAGACAACGCTCGAACGAATTTCCGTGCTCGACCCGAAGCTGCGCGCATTCGCGCACCTCGAGGCGGAGGGTGCCAGGGCACAAGCGCGAAGTGCCGACTCCGCGGTATTGCGCGATGACCCGCTCGGCACGCTCCACGGCGTGCCGGTCACGATCAAGGGCAACATCGACGTAGCAGGACTGCCTTGTCCGGCGGGCTCGCTGCTCCGCAAAGACTACGTGCCGCAACACAACGCGCCGTTGGTCGCTCGTCTACGAGCGGCCGGTGCAATCATCCTCGGGAATACCAATACCCCGGAATTCCTGATGGCCTATGAAAGCAACAATCTCCTAATCGGAAAGACCAGCAACCCTTGGGATCTCTCGCGAACACCCGGGGGATCGAGCGGCGGCGAAGCAGCAGCGATCGCCTCGGGTTGCTCGTTCGGCGGAGTCGGCAGCGATGGCGGCGGCTCCATCCGGGTTCCAGCACATTTTTCTGGCATTTGCGGACTAAAACCCACTCCGGGTCGCGTGCCCTCCACCGGACATTTTCCTCCGGGCGCAGGCTTGCTCTCCTGGCTCGGCGTCGTAGGGCCGATGGCCCGAACGATCGCCGATGTACGCGCCCTGTTCGAAGTATTGGCCGGACCGGATCCAGGCGACGCTCTATCGGCCCCGGTGCCGTTTCAAAACGTCGAGGCCAACGTGCGGTTGAAGGGCTTGCGGGTAGGCCTGCTGGAGAGTAGCGCGCTACTCAAAGCTACGCCGGAAACCGAGGCGGCAGTAAAAAAGGCAGCGTCGCTCTTAGCGGACCAGGGATTCGCTGTCGAACCATTTCAACTTTCCGAACTCGACCGCGCCCTCGAAATCTGGTGGTTTTTCTTCGGACCGGTCGTTGCGCATCTGTTCGCTCCAACGATTGAAGGCCACGAGGAACAACTTAGCTCGATCCTCCGCGAGTATCTCGCCTACGCCGCGCCTGAAAATCCCCTTACGCTCGACGCGCTCTTTTTAGCCTGCGCCGCTCGCGACAACGTCCGCGCTGAAATCCTCAGACAGTTGAGGGATGTCCCCATCCTGCTCTCCCCGGTTTCCTCGTCCCCGGCATTTCGTCACGGCGAAGGAACGTATCGCATGGATTCCCCGCACTGCTATCGCACCTCGATGCGCCATTCGCAGTGGCTAAACCTTGCAGGCTGCCCAGGCGCCTCCGTCCCCGTCGGAGTATCGCCGGAAGGTTTGCCCATCGGAGTGCAAGTGATTGGACGCCCGTACGAAGAGGAACTCGTCCTGGCAGTCGCGGAGTGCATTGAGCGGGCTCGCGGCCCGTGGCAAGCCCCGCCCTTTAAAGTTCCGTTGTAGGGGCGGGGCTCGTTTACCCTGAGCTTCGAAGGGCGCCGCCCGGCCGTCGCGTCTTGGCACAATCTGCGGCCCAAAAAGCAACCGACGCCCCGAAGAACTCGCCCGGTCGCGCATCCACCAACCTCAAAGCCCCGCCACTATTGCGGTGGCTGCGCCAGCTCCGGATTCCGCACACGGTCTTCGTCCATCGCACCGGGCTCTTTTTCCTTGTCGTGCGAGGTATCGATCAGCTTCTTTGCTGCGATCATCTCCTTCTGCGCTTCTTCGCGGCGTCCCAGCTTCATCAGAATGCGCCCGCGCATGAAGTGAATGTTCTGGCTGTCCGGCGCCAGACGCACCGCTCGATCAATCTCCGACAGCGCCTGTTGATATTTATCCTGCCGGACGTGGATCTTAGCCAATCCGAATAGCGACCCCGGCATCCGCGGGTTGTGGCGCAACGCCTCCTCAAATTCCTTTTCGGCTTCGTCGTCCTTTCCTACCTTCAAATAAAACTCGCCAAGCTGTTCGTAGATGTCAGCCGGACCGGGCTCGACCGCGATCTCCTTGCGAAACTCCGCTTCCGCACGTTCGTTATCATCGGTGCGCATATAAGCGACCCCGAGGCCAAAATGCAGGAACGGCATGTCCGGATTCACACTCTCGGCGCGCTGCAATTCAACGATGGCTTTATCGGGCTCCTCACGGTTCAGGTACGCCTTTCCCAGAATAAGATGGAATTCCGGGTTGTCGCGGCCTACGTCCACTAAACGCGCGAGGGCCTTCTCATCAAGCTCCTTCTGACCGGCATTGTGCGCGGCAATCCCCAGCACGTAGAGGTACATAAAATTATCGGACGCCTGCGACCACAACGGTTCCAACACGGAAACCGCGTCGGCGTAATGCACGGTGAAGACATAGCAAAGGCCCAGCAAATACCGCGCCTGGAACGAGTTCGGTTGATCTCGAACCACAGACACCAACGGCGCCACTGCTCCCGGATAGTCGCCGCGCCGATATTTCACCAGCCCGATGTTCAGCCGGATTCCGGCCGAAGCCGGATCGAGTTTTTCCGCCTTCTGCAACAAGTTCAGCGCGTGATCCCATTCCTTGCGGCGCATGGCGATCACCCCGAGATTCGAATACGCCGCCGCAGCCTGTGGGTCAGCGGCAAGCACTTCCCTGAAAGCCTTTTCCGCAATCTCCAAGTCGCCTCGTTGCAGCGCAGCTTGCCCCATCGCGAACGAAGCCTTCACATCGACGCGCGCGCTCGCTGGGGACCGACTATCCTGCGTTCTCTCTGGCGAACCCGGCCGAACAGACCCATGCCATTCCGCCCTTGCCGCGTCATCTGCGAACGGCGCCAGGCAAATGCAGAGCACCAGTCCTCTAAGAAGCACGGATATCATCGGACGTAGTGTCCAGCCGCGGCACCCCGAATTCAAGCTGTGCGTGGCCATGCCAGCGTGTTTTGTTCCCCGATAGCCCCGTCGCGCCAAGTCGCCCCTATAATCCTTATTGAACGGATACAAAAATCCCTCTTGACAACAACGCAATAATGCCATATTAACTCGTTTTAATAACCGTCTGGTGCTTGGGTATACCCGTCGAGTGGTGGGGGCTTTTCCGAATGAGTGGTATCCGGCGAGTGGCGAAGCACTACTTCGCGAAATCGCAGAACCAGTCTTCCCTCACGTGTCCGAGCTTTCAATCTAAGACTCTCCGGAGGTACTAAAGTGAAGGGACATTCTCATCCCCGTAATACCGGCGGCTTTCTGCATTTCATCAGCTGTGTGACGCTCCTGAAGATTCTGCCTTGCGCCATTCTAGTCCTGTGTCTGCCGTTTCTCGCGAGCGCGCAAGACACCGGCTCCATCAGCGGCACCGTTTCGGACAAGAGCGGCGCAGCCGTTGCCGGCGCCGAAATCACCATCACCAGCACCGCCGGCAGCCTGACTCGTTCCACAGTCACGAATAGTGACGGCGCTTACGTCGCCGCCGGCTTGCCGGGTGCCAGCTACGACGTCAGCGTATCCGCGAAAGGCTTTCAGAAGTACACGGCTCATGGCGTGGTGCTGGACGTCGCGCAGAAGATCCGTGTGGACGTGCAACTGACCGTCGGCTCCGTTTCCGAAGAAGTGGTCGTGACCGGCGAGAGCGTCGCTCAGGTCGAGACCGCCTCCTCGGAAATCAGCACCACGATAAGCGGCAAACAAGTCAACCAGTTGGAGCTGAATGGCCGCAATTTCACCCAACTCGTGACCCTCACTCCGGGCGTCGTAAACCAGACCAACCAGGATGAAGGCACCGTCGGCGTTAACGGCAACGTCGCGTACAGCATGAATGGCGGTCGCACCGAGTACAACAACTGGGAGCTGGACGGCGGCGACAACATGGACAACGGCAGCAATTCCACGTTGAACGTCTACCCGAACATCGAAGCCATCGCCGAATTCAAGGTGTTGACTTCCACGTACGGCGCGCAGTATGGCCGTAACGGTTCCGGCACGATCGAAGTCGAGACCAAGTCCGGCGGCAGCACGTTCCATGGCAGTGCCTTCGAATACCTGCGCAATGACTTCTTCAATGCGAAACCATGGGAATCCGGCGGCGAACCAGGCGACCCCAACCCGCCTTACAAGAAGCACGACTTCGGCTATACCATCGGCGGCCCTATATACATTCCGCACCACTACAACGCCGACAAGAGAAAGACCTTCTTCTTCTTTTCTGAGGAATGGCGAAGAGAGAAGAACCCCAACGCGATTACTCAAAACGTTCCATCCGTTGCCGAGCGCGGCGGCGATTTTTCAGACCTATGCCCGGGGACGGATTGTCCGAACGTTCCGAATCCCGCGGCGGTGCCCATTAGCGCCGTCGGACAGGCGCTTGAGGGGCTTATCCCCGTGCCCAACAGCACGAATGCCGGCTTCCCTTCGTTCGCTCAGACGGTCTCGCTCCCGACCACTTGGCGCGAAGAGTTGGTCCGCGTCGATCACAACATCACCGACAACTACCGCTTGACGTTCCGCTACATCCACGATTCCTGGTCAACTGTCGTCGCTAATCCGCTCTGGGGCGTGGGAACTTCCAGCTTCAACAACATCAATACCAACTTCGTGGGCCCGGGCTCGAGCTTTGTGGCGCGCCTCACCGCGAATGTAACGCCTACCCTATTAAACGAATTCGTCGCTAGCTACACCGCCGACCACATTTTCCTCACCGCCTTGAACCTCCCGGCATTTCCAGCCGGGTTTGCAATGGGCACACTCTTCGACAACGGCTTCGGCGGCAAGCTGCCGGCCATTCAGCTGCAATCCAACACTGCCTATGGCGGTAGCTTCGGCCAAGACACCGGGTACTTCCCCTGGAACAACGCCAATCCCACGTACACCTACCGCGACAATGTGACTAAAATCGTCCGCACTCACACCCTTCAGTTCGGCGCTTATTTCGCCGCCGCGCAGAAAAATGAAGACAATAGCGTCAATGTTCAAGGCCTGCTGACTTTTGACAGCGCATCCCCTATCAGCACGGGTAACTCGTTCGCGGATTTGCTGATGGGAAATATCGCCAGCTACAAGCAGTCCAACGCCACCGTTAAGTATTACAACCGCTACAAGATCTTCGAGCCCTACTTCCAGGACGACTGGCGCGTCACCAAGAAATTGACCCTCAACCTCGGCTTGCGTGTGAGTCTTTTTGGAACCTACCGTGAGAAGTATCAAGACGCCTTTAACTTCGAACCTACCGCCTTTGTTGCGGGCGCCTCTCCGGTGATCGACTACGCCGGAAACGCAACCGGCAGCGCAGGAGCCCTCACACCTGGTACCGGCAATCCGCTCAACGGCATTATCCAGTGCGGCGGTAAGGGAGGAACCTTTGTCGTCCCTGGCTTCTCAGCGGCCACCGTCGGCCCATCCTCAAACGCCGGCTGTTTGTCGGGCCACCTTTTCAACCCCGCTCCCCGCTTGGGCTTCGCTTGGGACCCCAAGGGTGACGGCAAGATGGCCATCCGTGGCGGCTACGGCGTTTTCTTCGAACACACAAACGGCAACGAAGGCAATACCGAATCTCTGGAAAATTCACCGCCGGTCGCCCTCACATCGACGCAGGCTAACGTCGTTGGATACGGCAATATCGGTGGTGGCGGACTACTCTTTCCATTGTCCGTCAATTCCATTCCCAACAAGGCCATCTGGCCCTACGTGCAGCAGTGGAACCTGAACGTTCAGAAAGAACTCCCATCTCACGTAGTTCTCTCGGTAGCCTACGTGGGCAGCAAGGGCACCCATTTGACCCTGGTTAGCGACGCCAACCAACTCTTTCCAGTCCCGGCGGCTAGCAACCCCTTTGCACCGGGAACGCCGATTGATCCCCTAGGCACGGATTGCGCAAACTTTACTACCAACGCCAACGGTCTCCCCACTTCCGCCACGCTCGGTAACGGCACTCCGGTGCCAGCCGCAGCGTTGCCAAATCTGTGGGTCGCCTGCGGCAATAGCGCTGACGGGCTCCGCACCGCTTTCCCGGGCTTCAGCAATATTACGAAGCTCTATAACCAAGCCAACTCCATCTACAACGCCTTGCAGGTCTCCGCAAACCGCACCGTCGGCGATCTGACTCTCAGCATGGCGTATACCTACAGTCATTCCATCGACGATTCCTCCGACCGCGGCGATACCGCCTTTGTGAACGCGTACGACATCGCCGCCAATCGTGCCAGCTCCACATTCGACATGCGTCATAACTTCACCATCAGCTATGTATATGCCCTGCCTTTCTTTAAGGGAACAGGCTTGACACATACTTTACTTGGCGGATGGCAGGTTTCCGGCATCACCGTTGCCCAGGCTGGTCTTCCCTTCAGCGTGACCAACGGCACCACTTACGGCGACAACGCCGGCGTCGGCAACGGCGTAGGTACCGGCTCGCGCCCCGACCTCGTCGGCGACCCTCGGGCCAGCATACCGCAGCGGGAGTTCCCCGACGTCCGTGGACCAGTTATTTACAACCCAGCGGCGTTCGCCCTCCCGACAGGACTCACCTTTGGCGACGTCGGGCGTAACACTCTGAACTACCCCGGTCGTTTGAACTTCGACGCTGGCCTTTTCAAGCGTTTCGCCATCAACGAACGCATGGGCTTCGACTTCAAATGGGAAGTGTTCAACCTGTTCAATCACACGCAATTCGATCAAATTAACAACCAATCCGAAGGTACGAACGGCATCGCCATGGACACGGCTGATCCGGGCGCAAACCTCGACAGCTCGAATTTCCTGCACCTGACCGGCGCGCATGCGCCACGCCGCATGCAACTCGGCTTGCGCTTCTACTTCTAACTACACCCCCTAACGAAAGGCGGCTCTCGCAAGAGAGCCGCCTTTTTTTTCGTACCCCCCACTCCCGCGCAAGCCGCGAAAGGAGTACACTCTCTCCCGCCATGAACCGACGAACCTTCATCGAAACATCCATCGCCACTGCGATTGTCACCGCCGCCGCGAAGCCAAGTTGGGCCGCTGCAGCCGTCCATCACATCGATCGTGTGGGTCTCCAGCTCTACACCGTGCGCAGTCTAATGAAGCAGGACTTCGAGGGCACCATCGCCGGCGTCGCGAAAATCGGCTACAAAGAAGTCGAATTCGCCGGCTATTTCGGCAAGACGCCCAAAGAAGTGCGCGCCGTCCTCGATTCGAACGGCCTCACCTCGCCGTCCGCGCACCATCCCATGCAACCGCCAAACACCGCGGGCAAAACGCTGGCCCTCGAAACGAATCTGCAGGAGATCATCGACGGCGCGAACATCATCGGCCAGAAATTCCTGGTCTGCCCCTATCTCGATGCAAAATCGCGCACCGCCGACGGCTACAAGCTCCTCGCCGAATCCTGCAACAAGGTTGGCGAAGTCACGCGAAAAGCCGGTATCCAATTCGCCTATCACAACCATTCTTTCGAGTTTGAAAAAGTCGATGGCCTCGACGGAAAGCTCCCCTTCGATTACCTTCTGGCGCAAACCGACCCCAAGTTCGTAAAAATCGAAATGGATCTCTGTTGGATCACGGTAGGTGGCCAGGATCCCATCGCCTATTTCAACAAATACCCCGGCCGCTTCCCGCTAGTTCACGTGAAAGACTGGAGCAAAGAAGGCTCCGACCCAGGCGGCAACGAAGGCGCTGTAGGGCACGTCGTAGCAGGTCGTATTGCAAACGTAGGAAGCGGCTCCATCGACTGGAAGAATATTTTCGCCCACTCCAGCGAAGCAGGCATCGAGCATTACTTCGTAGAAAACGACGAGGCCAAATCGCTGGACGATCCCAAAGCCAGCTACGAGTACCTCGCCAAACTCCAGTTCTAACCGGTGCCGCGCCCCGCCTTTGTAGGACGGGGCTTGTTGGCCCTGAGCCTCGAGGGGCTCCGCCCGGCGTCAACCCCGACACAATTTCACGATTACACGCGAATTCCACCAAGGCCGTTCCTATTTTCCTCAACGCCCATCCTTCTCCATATGAATCACGGGCAACGATTCCCCATTATCCAAAGGCACCGCAATCCGCTTCACCGCGACATACCCCTTTAGTCCAAACAACTTCGCCCCCGTCAAGGTCGCCCCCATCTCATACCGCCGAAACCCCGCCTCCCGCGCAGCCGCCTCGCAAGCCTCCAATATCAGCGTCCCCACCCCACGCCGCGCCCACGCCGGATGCACAAAGAAAGCTCGTATCTTTGCCGCGTCCCGTTCAGGATCCAGCAACGAATCCTCCCGTTGCGTCCAACGATCCCCGCCATAAAGCGTCTTCCGCTTACTCCACCCGCCGCAACCCGCGATAGCCGGTTTCAGCCGGTCCTCGCCCTCCAGATCCAGCGCCTCCGCCACCAGATAAGTCCCATCCGCAATCAACTGGCTATCCACGCCGAAAACAGTCCGCAGCGCCGCCTCCCTTTGCGCCTCCGTATAATCCTCCGTCTGCAACCCCCGCACAGAAGCCTCAATCAACTCGCGCAATACCGGCACATCCTCACGCGTTGCCACACGAATACGAATGCTCATCTCGAAATCCTTTTTGCAGTTTCGCGCGTCAATTCTAGAAGACCTAACGTAAGCCTCGCCGTTTTTTTTTCAGATTGGAAAAATCCATCCGTCCCATTACCATAGTGCGCCGCTTGCAAACCGCGATCACGTCTCGACGAAAGGTACCCATGAAGATCACGCTCGTTCTCTGTCTCTCCGCCCTGACGCTGCTTTTTGCCTCGCCGGCCCGCCCGCAAGCCTCCAGCACCCCCGAACTCCCCTACTCACCGAGCCTTGATCTCACATCCATCGACAAATCCGTCGACCCGTGCGTGAATCTCTACCAATATTCCTGCGGGCGCTGGAAGCAGCAGAATCCCATCCCACCCGACCAAACTTCGTGGAGCGTCTACGCCAAACTCTACCAGGACAATCTGAACTTTCTCCGCGGCATCCTGGAGCAAGCCGCTGCCAACTCCGGCCAGCGAGATGCGGTCAGCCAGAAAATCGGCGACTTCTACGCAGCCTGCATCGATGAGTCCGCCATCGAGGCTCGCGGCATTGACGCCATCAAGCCGCAGCTCGAGGCCGTTGCCCGCCTGAAATCCGTACATGACATGGCGTCGGTGGTCGCGCAACTCCAGCTCAACTTCAGCGGCTCCGTGCTCTTCGGCGGCGGCTCCGACCAGGACCCCGACAACTCCGAACAGATCATTGCCTCCCTGGATCAAGGCGGCCTGGGTCTCCCCGATCGCGACTACTACACCAAAGACGATGCCAAATCCAAGGACACACGTGAGCGCTACGTGCAACACGTGCAGAAACTTTTCGAACTCCTCGGCGACAATCCGGAGACCGCCAAAAACAACGCGCAAACCGTGATGCGCATGGAGACCGCTCTAGCCAAAGCGTCGCTCACCCAAGTCGAACGCCGCGATCCCTACAAGCTGAAAAATAAAATGGATCTCCCGGCGCTGGAGAAACTCACGCCGAATTTCGACTGGCAAACCTACTACGGCCAGCTGCAGTATCCCAAGATCGCCATCCTCAACGTCAGCGCCCCTGCCTTCTTTAAACAGGTTAGTGCCCAACTCGCATCCGAACCACTGGAAAACTGGAAAACCTATCTGCGGTTCCACGTAGCCGACCAGTCCTCGCCATATCTTTCTGCCAATTTCGTCCAGGAGAACTTTGATTTCTACCGCAAGTATTTGCGCGGCGCGAAGGAAATGCAGCCGCGCTGGAAGCGCTGCGTTCAATATACCGACCGTGATCTCGGGGAGGCCCTCGGCCAAGCCTACGTGCGCAAGGTGTTTTCCCCGGAGCTCAAACAACGCACTCTGGAAATGGTGCAGCAAATCGAAGCCGCCATGGAACTACGCATCCGGAGCCTGGACTGGATGAGCCCGGAAACCAAGCAGCAAGCCCTCGTCAAGCTCCGCGGCATTCGCAACAAAATCGGCTATCCCGACAAATGGCGCGACTACAGTTCCGTAACCATCACACGCAACGATTTCATCGGTGACATCCACAACGCCGTGGCATTCGAGCACCGTCGCGACATCGCCAAAATCGGCAAGCCCGTCGACCGCGGCGAGTGGGACATCTCCCCTCCCACGGTAGACGCTTACTACAACCCCCAAATGAACGACATCAACTTCCCCGCAGGCGTCCTCCAACCGCCCCTCTACGACTCCAAGATGGACGACGCCCCCAACTATGGCAATACCGGCGGCACCATCGGCCACGAACTCACCCACGGCTTCGACGACGAAGGCAGCCAGTTCGACGCTCAAGGGAATCTGAAGAATTGGTGGACCAAAGCGGATCGCGAGAAATTCGACGAGCGTACGAAATGTGTCAGCGACCAGTATTCGTCCTACGTCGTCGTCGACGATGTCCACATCAACGGCAAACTCACCATGGGGGAAGACGTTGCCGATCTTGGTGGCGAAATTCTTGCCTACATTGCCTGGAAATCCGCCACCAAAGACAAAAACCTGCAACCCATCGACGGCCTAACTCCCGAGCAACGCTTCTTCATCGGCTACGCCCAGTGGGACTGCGCGAACGAGCGCCCCGAAGATTTACGCATGCGCGCCCAAGTCGATCCGCACTCTCCCGCCCAATACCGCATCAACGGCGTAGTCGTGAACATGCCCGAATTCGCCCAAGCCTTCGCCTGCAAACCCGGCCAACCCATGGTCAAGCCCCCAGAAAAAGTCTGCCGCGTTTGGTAGCACAGACACTGCGGCTTGCCCCGAGGGACACAGGGTCTGTGTGCCCGGTGAACCCACATTCCATCCATGCAACCCACCACCCCTCCCCTACGTCCAACACAAAAAATAGCACCCAAGAGAATGACGGAGATCGTAGGCTGCATCGTTTCGGCCACCGAATCCGCCTTAGATTGACCTTCAGGCATTGTTTCGGGCCGTCCTCGCCACGAAATGGGCTTCCACTGGATGATGCTCAATTCGTCGATCGAGGTCCGCATGAGGAGGCAGCTTCTCGCTCCCCTGCTCGTCGCACTTCTCCTCGCCTTCGCCTTTCCGCAGGCGAGCCCGGCGAAAGCCCTCACAGTCAAAATCGTCATCTCCGGAGGCAAGCTGCCGGATCCCATTGAAATCATGGACAAGCACATCCTGGCCGCAAGCGACATCTGGATCGGCAGCTTTCTGGACACAACGCGCCCGCCCATCCAAGACCCGCCGGGCAACATGGAGCGCTACGAAGTCATCTTCTACGTCAAATACCGTCGCGATGATATCCGCAAGGCCTACGCCGTGTACTACTCGCCGGCTCACAACGCGGAGCCAGGCCTCATTTACTTGCCCGGCAAGGGCGATCCCTGGGAAGACCTCAATGCAGGCACCGTCGAGCGCGAAGGCCGCGACGGAAAGTGGAACTACGCCTCACCTCAGTGGGAAGACATGATCAAGCTGGCAATCGTCCGCGCCCAAACTCCGCAACATCATACGTCCCGATGATGGTGTCCACTTTCTAGGCTCTGTTTTCCGGAACTGGCGGGCAACCGGGAAACTCGTGTAGCGAAGTGTTCCCAATGTATTGCAAATCCGCGATCCCAATCTTGCTAGTATAAAATCCATTGCAAGTCATATTACGAAGAAAGACAAAGAACGCGACGCCCGAGGAAAGCCCCGGGTTGTCCTTCTCATTCTTTCGGTAAGCGATCAGGTCCAAAACTTCCTTCCGCTGTTCGGTTGCGCTTTCTAGATAAGCCTTCCCGTACCGATCCACGCAGAAATTATCGAGCCACATCAACCCGCCGCCAAGTTGCGTCTGGAACTTTTCATTCTCGCTGGTCAAAAGATCGATAAACTCCGGCGCCCCGGCCTCCACGGCCCCACCCGAACGCTCATCCTTGGGAATAATCGTGTCGCACAAAGAAGTCAGTGTTTCATACTGGTGCGCCGAAAAATATTTAGGCACATACTTGCCCGCAGGCGAAGCAGCCTTCTCCTTCTGTATGAGCCCATGCGCATACTCCGCCGCCTGCGCCGGAATCATCTGCAACACCGATCCGCCCGCCGCCCCAACCATCAGCGACCGCAAAATATCCCGCCGCGAAACTCCAGTCCCCATCAATTCCTCTCTTCTCTGCGTCCTCTGTGCCCTCTGAGGTAAACTCCGCTTCTCTTCCTCTTCTCCGCGAATCTCCGCGCCCTATGTGTCTCTGCGTTGTCTTTTCTCTTAGATGTTGCCTTTACCCGCTTCGCTCAATAAGTACTCGGAAGCCCGCCACGAAAGCGCCATGATCGTCAAAGTAGGATTCTTATCCGGATTGGTAACCAAGGAAGCCCCGTCGGTAACAAAGAGATTTTTCACATCGTGCGTCTGGCAATACCCATTCAACACCGACGTCTTCGGATCAGCCCCCATCCGCGCAGTCCCCACTTCGTGAATGATCTTTCCGCCCAAGTCAATCCCGAAAGCCCGAGGCCCATCGATGGGCGCCTTCGTCAAGTACTGCCCCCCGGCCATTTCCACAATCGCCCGAAACGTCTCCTGCATATCCTTAGCCTGCCGCAATTCATATTCCGACCACTTGAAATGAAATCGCAAAACCGGGATGCCGAACTCGTCCACAACGTCCGGATCGATCTCGCAATAAGTATTCGGATTCGGAATCATCTCTCCGCGCCCGGCAAACCCGATGGTCGTGCCGTAATCCTTACGCGCTTTCCGTTTCAGCTCAACGCCATAACCTTCTTCGCGATAGCAGAGATCGTTAAACATTCCGACGTTAGGCAACTCCCGCCCCCCGCCGAATTCAATATGATAGCCGCGCGGAAAATCATTCTTGCGATCGAACTTCCACCACGGCATGTACATGTGCATCCCGCCGGTGCCATCGTGGTTGTGCGGCGTCATGTTCTCGAGCTGCGGGAAATATCCTTCGCCGCCGCTACCCACCGAATCCATCAAATATTTCCCCACGGTTCCGGACGAATTCGCCAGGCCGTCCGGGAACGACGGGGACTTCGAGTTAAGCAGCAGCCGCGCCGACTCGCACGCGCTAGCCGCCAGCACCACCGCGCGCGCATGGATGCGCTTTTCGGTGCGCGTGGCTTTGTCAATGTATGACACGCCTTGCGCTTTTCCATCCGCGCCGACGAGCACCTCGCGCGCCATCGCGTCGGTGATCAAGGTCAATTTGCCGGTCGCCATCGCCGGCGGAATCAGCACCTGGCTCGAGCTGAAATTCGACGCCGTAGTGCATCCCCGCCCGCATTGCCCGCAATAGTGGCAAGGCAGGCGTCCATTGACGGATTTCGTGAGAATCGCCAGCCGTGACGGAATGCAAATAATGTTGAGCTTGTCGCAGGCCTTCTTGACGATCAATTCGGTGCAGCGCGGCTTGGGTGGAGGCAGGAAAACGCCGTCCGGCGCGCTCGAAACATTCTCTTTCGTCCCAAACACGCCGATGTAGCCTTCCACCTTGTCGTAATAAGGCGCGATATCGTCGTAGCTGATGGGCCAATCCGCGCCGAGCCCATCGCGGGTGTACGATTTGAAATCGATCGGAGAAAACCGCAGCGCGATTCGCCCCCAGTGATTGGTGCGGCCGCCCACAATCCGCGAACGAAACCACCGGAAATCCGATCCGGGCGCGGAGGTATATGGCTCGCCCTCAATCTCCCACGCGCCATTCGGCGCCAGAAACTCGCCAAAATTCTCCGCCGCACGTCCGCCGACACCAACGCCACGATGCGGCAACTCGTACGGCCACATAAACATCTTGAAGTCTTTTTCCGGATGAACTTGCGGGCCCGCTTCCAGCATCGCCACGTTCAGGCCGCCCTCGGTCAGGATCTTCGCCGCCATCCCACCGCCGGCACCGGAACCAACTACAACCACATCGTACGACTTCGGCAAACGTATCACTTGCGCCATTCAGCGACTCCCCGGTTCCAGCGCTACGCCATAATATTGCATTGTCTTACGCGCACAGCCAGGAATGGCTGCGCCACAGACTCTCTCGTTCCCATCACGTGCCGAGCAATTCGTTGCGCACATTCTTCAAGACCCACGCCGCCCGCTCGACGCCTACGGGTCCCGCCAGAATGGGATCCTCATTCTCAATGCTAAGGATACCTTCGTAGCCGATGTCCATGTACGCCTGCACGATCGACTTCCACAGCGCCGCGCCGTGTCCATATCCAACCGCCCGGAACGTTTCGGATGCTTCCGGCAGGCTCGCAACATCCGGCGCAAAATTCAGCACGCCGTACTTCGCCACATTACCCGGGAACATCACAGTGTCCTTCATGTGCGCGTGGTAGATCGCACCCTGCTTGCCGAGGAAATGAATCACTTCCACCGGATCGCAACCCTGCCAGAACAGATGGCTTAGATCATTATTCGCGCCGATCTCTTCGCCCACTGCTTCGCGTAACTTCATCAGCGTTCGTGGATTGTACACGACAAAATTAGGATGCATTTCCAGAGCGATCCTGTGAATCCCGTGATCCCGCGCGAATTTAGCGGCCTCTTTCCAGTACGGAATAATCTTTTCTTTCCATTGCCAGTCCAACATCTCCCCATATTCGGGCGGCCAGCGATAGGTAATCCAGTTGGGCTGCGCGTCGGCCGGCGTGCCACCGGGGCATCCGGAAAACGTCACGATCACTTTGATGTCCAGAATTTGCGCCAGCCGCACGGTTTTGCGAAATGTGTCCGCGTCCTTCGCCGCGTGCTGCGCATCCGGATGCACCGGATTCCCGTGGCAACTCAAAGTCGCCACCTGAATTCCTTTGTCCTCGAATTTTTTCTTCCAAGCCTTCGCCTTCGCGGTGTCCTCAATCAGTTCGTCGAGCGGGCAATGCAGATTGTCCGGGTAACCGCCCGTGCCAATTTCCATCGCTTCCAGTCCCAACGCGCTTACCGTGTCGAGCATTTGGTCCAGCGGCATTTTGCCGTACACCGGATCGAAGACGCCGATAGGAATCTTGCGCCCCGACTTGTCAGCCCCACGAGGTCGCTCCGCCGTCTGGGATTTGAGTGATCCACTGGAGAATTCCGAGCCATGATTCGTTGCTGAGGAACCTGGAACCGTCGCGGCGAGCAGGGACCCTCCAGTTGCGGCGAGCAAGCTCCCCGTGGTTGCTGCGAGGAACTGCCTGCGGTCGACGCCCGCGCTTTTGCGTCCGCTGTTCATCTGGTTTTCCCTCCGCGATGGCAAACAACTTGAAGTCAAACTGCCCGCGGCATTATACGCCGCTTTTGTCGGAGAAGAAGACGGCCGGGATAGCCGTCAACTCTTGGCCAGCCGTATGGGTCTCGGACCTCCACACGGACTAAGCGACGCGTACTAAATGGGGCGGCGCGGCGTTAGCGCGTTCAGCGCGGGGATAGAACGTGGCGCAACCAGCACGCGGACGGGCAATTGCTTGCGATTGCGAATGGCGTCCACGATCATTTCGATGGCCTGACCGGTGTTGGGCGGAACGAATATGGTGGCGGTCAGTTGGCCGCTTTTCACCCAGGCCTGGCCGGTGTTGGGCAGGCCGTCGCACCCGATGAACGGAAGTTTCAACCAGCGGTCGCGTTCCACTTCGTTGGCTAGTTCCTGGAAGGCGTTTCGTGCTCCCATAGCCATCGAATCATCCTGAGCGGCCACGACGTCGATTGTCGATTTCTGTGAAGTCGTGAGCTTCAACCAGGAGCGTACCGCGCGCAGCGAACTCTCTTCGGTCCATTGCGCTTTCAGCATGACCGCTTGAATGTTCGCCGACTTGGTCTCCTGCATGCCAGCGGTGCGTTCCTTGGCCGCGGAATTTTCCGATGGGCCCTGTATATAAAGGACTGCGCCGCCTTTGGGCAGCAGGGCGGCGAGTTGGCGCCCTTGCAACCGGCCAATTTCGATGTGGTCAGAGCTCACACCGAACATCGGCGCGCTGGTGGTCTTGCGAAGCTCGTCGAGGTAGGTGGCGTCGCGATTGAGTACCGCCCAGCCAATTCCGGCGGTTGCAGCAGCGCGCGCCACTTGCGGCAGCGCGGTGCCTCCGACGGGCTCGAAGACGATGGCATCCGGCCGCTGTTCGGGCAAAGCTTGCACTACCTTCAGAATCTGGGTGCTCTGGTTGATGGCGTCGTTGTCGGCATAGATGATTTCAGCCGCAACACCAAGTCGCGCCGCCGCCTGTTCGGCGGACTGCGCCTGTTCGATCTGATAGTCGTTGTCGTTCGTCGTCAGCGCGACGACGATGCGTATCTTTTTCGCCATGATGATGGGAGCTGCACACTAAGCCCTTGAGGCACTACAGTACACCGGGGCTGATAAAACTCGCGCGAAATCCTAGACCGGGCGTGCCGCTGCGACAACACCTCAAACGAGACGTGACGTTCTTTTTACTGGCGGCGGCTGACCGCCCCACGCCCAGCCTCGATTGCCGGAAGATCATGAACACGATAAACTGTTTCGCGTGGCCCGGTAGAGTAACCGGTTAACTCGTCACCCTCTCAAGGTGAAGATTACGGGTTCGACTCCCGTCCGGGCTACCAAATCTCCCGCAATTCTCCGATCCGATTGTAAATCGAGCCTCTCAGCCTGCCCCCAGGAGTTCGGTCACTGCGCGGTGTGCCTGGTCGATCGCTTCATTGGTGTAGGCGTTGGCCCCTGCGTCGGAATTGGCGATGGCGATGCGTCCGAAGGGTTTGCGGCCGATCACCCAAGGCTTTTCTTCTTCCTTCCAATCGGGATCGAACAGAGAATTGGGCGTGTAGGCGTACCCATGTGCCCACCGATTTACCGTAATGCCCTCAATATCATGCGCGGGGTCGAAGCCTGCCGATCCCAACATTCTCGCCAACTGATCGCGAATATTGCGTTCGAACGTCGCAAAAGGCGTAGCCAACAATTCCACGCGGCCGGCACGATATTGATCGCGCATTGGGAGGCCTCGCCTGCAGGGTGTGCGCAGCAGGAACAACACCATTGGTTCTTCGGGATTGCTTGGAAATTGGTACTGGCCGAGGCTCACCGGGAAATCGAGCGCGATATAGGTGTGGTAGCCGCCCGGCGCGACGATTTGATGCACCCCTAGTTTAGAGAAAGAGGTCCAATTGCGCAGCGCAACGTGCGTGTAGACCAGCGGAGTCTTCACGAGATACGAAAGCGCCTCCCTCTGTTTCTCGGGAAGGTCCGGACAAATGTACGGGATCATCACGTTGTAGCAAGCGAGAACGCAATTCCTGCCGCGGACCGACTGCAGCTTGCCGCCGCGCATGTAAGTGACTTCCACTTCTTTCGCCGAACTGGCCCCAGATTCCGCGTGCTGTACGTGCATGACTGTGCTGTTCAGTCGCAACCGCACCTTCGCGTCCGTTTGATCGAGCTTGCTATAGTCGGCGCGCGCGGTGACCACATCGTCCATCGTGGAGCCCGGTACTCCGCCGGGAATCAGCGAGCGCACCAGCAATCGCGCGACCGACCCGTTCCCGTCCGGAAAATGAAAAATATACGGCTCTTCCTTTTCCCGTTCGGGAAGCCCCAGCCCGTCGAATCCCGGGTACGTGAACGACTCGTAGTCGTCCGGAGACGCATAACACGCCGCTGCCGAGACGGCATCGATGCCCACTCCAAACAAGTCATGCGGAAACGTCTGGAAAAATGGCAACGCTTCCGGCGTCAACTTGCAGAAGTTCGTCAGATAGTTCGCGTAGCTGATGGTCGCGAGCTTGGCGAGCTTTTGTTCCTTCGACAGGCCCGCCATGTAATCGACTTTTTGTGTGTACACGCGCGCAATATCGCGACGCACTGCATCGGAAAGTGGCGCCTTGGCGAGGAATTCCGGCCAAGGCGTCGCGTTCATGCCCGTCAGCAGACGGTCTTCGCCGAACGTTTCCTGGTTGAAAAATGCCGCGGTGCCCAGCTTCGTGTATAGCTTCCGATCATAAGCCTTGTAAAAACGATCGACCTGGATTCCCACATCCGCGATCAGATCTTTCGCCACCTTGCTGTATGCTCCCGGGCTCTCAATCGATTGCGTTCCGCCGTAGCTCAGGAGCATGCGGTTGCCGGCCCGGAACTCATTACGCTTGGCGTGTCCGCCGAAATCATCGTGATTGTCGAGGATCAAAATGCGCGCTGCAGCACCGGCGTTTTTTCGATAGAAATACGCGGCGGCCAGTCCGCTGATTCCCCCTCCCACGACCACCAAGTCGTAGGTTTCATCGGTTTTCGTGGCCGGGCCGTCGGCATCCCATTTGCCGCCATCGCGCAGACGATGCGCGAAGGCAAAGGTGCCATCGTGATTCCCCCGCATGCCTGTCAGCGCGGGCGGATAGTAATCGGCGGCCTTCTCCGGCGCGTACTCCTCGCCACCCATCGCGGCCAGCAGCGGCTCCGCAACCATGGCGCCGCTCACCCCAACGGCAACTCCATTCAAGAAATCGCGCCGCGAAATCGGGCACTGCATCCCCAGATCTCGGTCTCTCTTCTCAGCGCCCATCGAGCGATTCTCCCTATGCCCCAGCAATCGCCACGCATTATATCTTCGAGCCAGACCTTGTGCGAGAGGACGCCCCACGCGTAACATCCGCTCGTCGCAACAAGATCCGCATGTAGTGGCCGATCTTCAGACCGGCCACACCAGTAAAGCGAGGGTATGCACTTCGATCTCTCAAACCAAGGAGGATTCCATGCAAGCTTCCGCCGGCAACCACATCAGTCAGCACATCCTGTCAGTCGTCGTGGTCGTAATTCTAGCGTTCGCGATTCGCGCTTCACTCCAAGCCAGACCAGCGCCGCAAGAAGCCAAGGACCGCCCATTCGTAGTCGAGTACTACTACAAAGCAAAATGGGGTCACGCCGACGAATTTATCGCGCTCTTCAAGGAAAATCACTACCCCCTGCTAAAGAAAGAAATGGAACTCGGCCGCATCCTGAAGGTATTCGCAACCGCCCCCCGCTATCACAGCACTGAAGACGGCCGCTGGGACTATCGCACCACCATAATCTTCAAGAACGCCGAGATCGCTCACGACACTTTCGATTCCGCCGCGCTCCTCAAGCAGCTCTTTCCCGACCAGGACACCTACAAGCGCGAAGAGCAGCACCGCTTCGAAATCCTCGATGCCCACTGGGACGTCCCCATCAAAGACGTAGACCTGGACGCCAGATAGGAAGTTTTGTAGCCGCCCTCGTCCGAGAGGGCGGGGTTTAGATAAGAAGCCGCCCAAATTGTGACGACGAGCAAGATCGGCGTGGTCGAAGCCTGACGTATGCAGGCAACAACCAGCGATCCTGCACGAAGGTTTTCGTGGTGGCCTCGTTTGAATAGGAGACCGCGGCTACAGGACTCGCCGACGACATATATAATAGGCAGTGGGAGACTTCATGTCTGACTACACAGAAGAACACGCCCGCGCAGGCATAACAAGGAAACTACCTCCGCTGGAAACCTGGCCCAATCAATTCCCTGGCTATATCATCACCACAAAATTCCCGGAGTATTCCTCGGTCTGCCCAAAAACGGGCCTACCCGACTTCGGCACCATCACCATCCAATACGTCCCGCGCAAAGACTGCATCGAGCTCAAATCATTGAAAATGTACCTCCTGGCCTACCGCGACCTCGGCATCTTCTACGAAAACGCCGTAAACAAAATGCTCCACGACATCGTCGACGCCATCCAGCCGGAATGGTGCGTCGTCCGCGGCGAATTCACCCCGCGTGGCGGCCTCACCACCTCCATCTTTTCGCGATGGCCGACGCCAGCCTCGCGCGGCACCGCTGCCGCCAAGGACCGAACTAAAGCCCGCTCCCGCGAATAGGCATCGTCTGTAATCGTTGCGAGCAACGATTTGCGAATGGTACCATTGTAGGGTTGGGGGCCCATCTCCTAGGAGGCTGAATGAGTATTTCGCCAAACGTCCCGAGTCCGCAGGAGTCCTACCACTATGAAAACGTGGGCACACCCCGCTGGATCGCTGTGCTGTTCGGTGTCCTGATTGTTGCGGTCATCGCACTTGGTTTCATGGGCCATTCCGCGCAAGGGCAGCTCCAGGCCGACCTCGCTAAGGCCCAGGATCAGAACAAGTTGCTCAGCGCTCAGCTCGACCAGGCCAATGCCCGCCTCGCCGATCTGAAAGGCAACATCGAAGTCACCCAGCAGAAAGTTGGCATGACCCAGGCCGAGCTTGCAAAGGCCCGCAGCCGCGCCGAAGCGATTCGCAACGACCAGATCGCCTCGGATCAAAAGCTGGCAACGCAATTGACGGCAGTGCAGAAGGAGAGCGACGAGAAGATTGGCGCAGTTGCCACCGAAGTGGGCGGCGCCAAGAAGGATATCGCCGACACAAAGACCGATCTGGAGACCACCAAAAGCAAGCTGGAGCGCGCTACCGGAGACATGGGCGTTATGAGCGGCCTGATTGCTCACAACCGCGACGACCTCGAAGAGCTCAAGCGCCGCGGCGACCGCAATTACTACGAATTTAAAGTCACCAAGAGCAAGGCTCCTCAGCGTGTCGGCCCCGTGCAGGTCACTCTGAACAAGACCGACCAGAAAAAGGGCAAGTACACCATGACCGTCTTCGTCGATGACCGCTCTATCGAGAAGAAAGACAAGACCGCCGGCGAACCCGTGCAGTTCTACCTCAAGGGCAACGCGCGTCTGGCACCCTATGAAATCGTGGTCTTCGACGTCGGCAAGAACGACATCAATGGTTATCTTTCCACTCCGAAGGATGCGGGTTCGGGTGCCGCTCCGGCAGCTACGCCGGCGGCCGCTCCAGCAGCCGCGTCCAAACCGACCTCATAGTTCCGGCTTTTCTCCCGCATTCGAAGCCCTGTTCCGCGTTCTGGAAACCTGACGCGGGACAGGGCTTCTGTCTTTTCCGGGCCGGAGCTAGCATGGAAAGCTGCACATTCTGGCAGGAATTCGTGGCGGAGAGCCTTCATGAAAGTTACTCGCGTGCGCGCGTTTGTTTGCGTTCTGATCTTCTCGATGCTTCTGTCCGGCCGACTCTCGGCTCAAGCGCCGCTGGAGCCCGCGCAAATGCCATCGCGCACTTCTTTCTATCTCATCTGGCGCGGAACCCCCGCGGGTGACGTGAGAAAGACCAACGCGCTGTTCGCGCTGTGGGACGACCCCGATTTCGCCCCCGTACGCGCCGCCATGTTTGCAAATATGACTAGCCCGTCGGAGCAAGACGCGTCGAAGCCAGCGCTCACTCCGGAAGAAGCCGAGCAGTACTCTTCCCTCCTGGAAAATGCGTTCGTTGTCGGTTATCTCAGCAAGCCAGAAGCGAAGACGACTACCAGCGCCGCGCCCCCGAAACCCACCGACCACACCTACAATGGCCTCTTTTTTGTTTACGACCGCACCGGAAAGGAAGCACTGCTGAGCAAGGCGGTTGTTCGCATGCGCGGCCAGGAGAAAGAACTGCCGCAGATTTCGCAAATCACGGTCGCGGGCGTGCCCACCCTGAAGGTCGAGCGCAAGACCAGCACCACCTACTGGGTTGAGCACGGCAAATACGCCGCCAGCGCCAATGAGCGCTCCGTCCTCGAAGACATCCTGGGGCGCCTCGAAGGCAAAGGCGCCGATTCCAGCTCGCTCGCTCAATCGGCGGCCTACAAGGAAGCCCAGCCGCAACTCGGCGGCGGCGTCATCGAATTTTTCGCCGGTGTCCCGAGCCTGAAGGGCCTTGCCCCCGACTCTGCCTCCGGATTCAAACTCGCTCCGGTTCTGAACGCCCTAAAGCTCGAAGCCATCCATTCCTTTAGCGGGCGCGTGATTCTGGAAGGCGCGAAGACTCGCTTTCAAGGCGCGATTCTCGGCGACACCGCGCCGGGCGCGCTCTTCGACTTCTGGACCGACGGTCTAGCCTCGCCGACTTCCCTTTCGCTGCTTCAGCCTAATGCCATCTCTTACAGCGAGACGCAATTCAACCTGCCGGGATTTTACGAAATCCTGAAACGTGGCGTCGCTGCCGCGATGCCGCCAGGGCAGCAGAACGCCACGGCCATGGTCGAGGCTGTAGCGCAACAGCGCCTCGGCATGCCGCTCTCCGACGCGCTCGCGCTACCCAGTGGCGAATTCGCGTCCATGCAGCTCAGCTCATCGCTCGACCCCCAAAAAGCCGTCTATGTTTTCGGAATTCGCAAAAAGCCCGAAACCCTGAAGCTCCTTCGCTCCGTCTTTGGTGATCAGATCACTTCAGAGCGCGCCGAAGGCGACACCACCTTCCTGAAAATTTCCCTTCACGGTAGTCAAGGCAGCAAAGGTGTCGCCCAATGGGACTTCTATCATCTCGCCGTCACCCCGGACTTTATTGTCGGTGCCACGCGCAACGAAACCGTCCGCGACCTCGTCGCGACTCGTTCCGCGTCGAACGCCATCTCCGCGGCTCAATTCAAAACAGCTCGCACCTCCTATCCCGAAAAAATCAACGGCCTGAACTACTTCGATTTCCAAAAAATCGACTGGCCCGCCCTGAAAGCGCGCTGGATCGAAGAAGCCAAAAAGGTTTCGGAAACGCAAAACGCCACTGCACAGCAAAAAGCTGCTGCCGCAAAAGTCCCTTCCCTGCTGACCAACGCAAACCCGCAAGTCTTCCCCAGGCATCTGCACTACATGGCCGGCGCCTCCTGGAAAGACGCCAAAGGCATCCATTTCGATCAATGGCTCGAATGATTCCGACGTAGCACAGACACGCTTGTTCACCCTGAGCTGCGAAGGGTCTGTGCCAGCTGGCAAATTCGCAACAACCAAGAATCCTTGGAGGGACTTCCTTCGGTAACTGGCGCGCGAGCACTTTCAACCGGCCTTAGCAGCCTAAGGAAAAAGACTGCTTTTCCGGGGGTCGGAGCTTTAGCTCCGGCATAAAGCCCCCACGATCAATGGACTTCAGCCCCGAGGAGACGCTCTTGGCATTTTTCCGCAGCCCGTTTAGCCGCTCAGACTAAAATCTAGCTATCCTACGAACCGCGGAGCACTCTTTCCAAATCTCGATGCAATACATGAAATCTAAAGTCAGCTCCCTACTCTGCTCCGCTTTCCTGTTCACCGCAATTTCCCCGCTCGCGCGAGCACAACAACCTGTCGCAGCACCTACCGAGCCGATTCGCGTCAGCGTGGATCGTGTCAACGTAGGCGTCATCGTCACCGATCCCCAAGGCAATTTCATTGGTGGTCTCCACCGCGAGGACTTTCACATCTTCGACGACGGCGTCGAGCAACCCATCACCGACTTCGCGACCATTACGGAACCCGCGCAGGTCTTGCTTCTGGTGGAAGCAGGTCCCGCCGTCTACTTTCTCGAGGCCGCCCACGTGCGTGCCGCTCACGCCCTGCTCGAGGGCCTCTCCCCCGACGACCGCGTCGCCGTCGTCAAGTATGACGCCGCCCCCCAAGCCATGCTCGATTTCACAACCGACAAGCAAGCCGCCGAGTCCGCGCTCGACAACGTGCGCTACTACGTCGGCTTCGGCGCACTCAATCTTTCGCGCAGCCTCTCAACCGTCCTGGATTGGCTCGAAAAAGTACAAGGCAAGAAATCCATCGTGCTGCTCTCAACCGGCGTAGACACTTCGCCGCCCGAAATAGCTGCCGCACTCCTGACCCGCGTCAAAACCAGCGATGTCCGCATCCTCGCGCTGTCTTTAAGCGGAGAGCTGCGCCAACCCGCGCCAGATCAAAAGGATTCGAAGACCAAGAAGAACAAAGACCACGTTCCCGCCGAAAAATCCGCCATCGCGGCGCAAGGATTCGCCGAAGCCGACCAACTTCTCGCCGCTCTAACCCAAGCTACCGGCGGCCGCGTCTTTTTTCCGAATTCCACTCAAGACTTCGCCAGCGTCTATTCCCAGATCGCCCAACTCGTCCGCCACGAATACAGCCTCGCATTTGTCCCACCAACGCGCGACGGAAAAATTCACGCCATCGAAGTTCGCGTGACGCCGCCGTCAACCACGCAGGCGGACGTCATGCCGCCGGCCTACCGCATCGACCACCGCAGCGCCTACCTCGCCCCCGCGACTTAATCTGAAGTGCAACATAGGCGGTTCATTTAACATTAGTTGCAGGAATTCCCTCTGCCGCCATCAACAAAACGGCGGTTGGCCAAGGAACGAGAATCAGCCACTGCGACGGTCCTTCAAATCGGAGATCGAATAGAAGAATGAAAGAAAACAAGACGCACGGAATGATGATACCTGCGGCTAGAAAGCGAACCAGTATCTGACGGGCGGACCCTGACATGCCGAACCCACGAATCGAACTAGACTACTCGAATTCCTTCATCACCCGCGCCATCTTGCTCAGCCGCTCATTCACCGCAGCAAATACCGTCCCGCTCGGAAACGAACCGTCGCCATTCCGACAGCCCGCTGTCATCCCCGTCAAAATCTCAATCCCCTCTTCAATCTTCGCCACTGGCCAAATGTGGAACTTCCCCGCTCCGACCGCATCCAGAATATCTTCCCGCAGCATCAAGTCCTCGACGTTCGAAGCCGGCATCAACACGCCCTGCGAACCCGACAACCCAGCAATCTTGCAAACATCAAAAAATCCCTCAATCTTCTCGTTGATCCCGCCGATCGCCTGCACATCCCCCTGCTGATTCATCGACCCAGTCACCGCAATATCCTGACGCAAAGGCAATTCCGCCAAAGCCGAAACCAGCGCATAAACCTCAGTCGAACTAGCGCTATCCCCATCCACTCCGGAATACGACTGCTCAAAACAAATACTAGCCGACAGCGACAACGGTTTATCCTGCGCGAACCGGCTCCGCAAATAACCCGAAATAATGTGCACGCCCTTATCGTGAAACCGCCCGCTCAAATTCGATTCCCGCTCGATATTAATGACGCCGACTTTCCCCAGCGCCGCCGTAGCTGTGATCCTTACCGGCTTCCCAAACGAATACCCGCCAATCTCCAGCACGCTCAACCCATTCACCTGGCCAACCCGAACCCCTTCCAGATCGACTAGCAGCGTCCCCTCTTCAATCATTTCGCGAATCCGCGTCTCGATCAGATTGTGCCGCTCCATCTTGGAAGACAGCGCCGTTCGCACATGCGCCGCGCGCACCACCGCTTCCCCCGCAGCCGAAGCCGCGTAAGCCGCCTCTCGCGCCAAATCCGCAATGTCCACAAACCGCGCCGTAACCTTGTTCCGCCGCCCCGCCTGCCGTACTCCATATTCCAGCATGGTCGCAAACGCTCCGCGGTCGAACGGCGACAAATTCTCCTTTTCACACAACGCCCGCAATCGCCCCGCATATTCCGCGATCACGCCATCGCTCATCTTCATCTCTTCGTCAAATTCGACGCGCACCTTGAAAATCTTTCGGAAATCTTCCTCGTAGTCGTACAACATTTCGTACAACTCGCGGTCCCCGATCAAAATCACCTTCACATCCAGGTGCACCGCCTCCGGCTTCAAAGCACTCCCGCCAAACGGATAGAACATCTCCAGGGGCTGAATCTCCAGCCGGTTGTGGTTCAAAGTCCGCTTCAGCGCCCGCCAAACACCGACCTCCGACAACGCCTCCAGCGAATACATAATCAAAAATCCGCCATCCGCCCGCAACAGCGACCCCGCCCGCAAATCCATGAAGTCGCTCGTCCACCCGCCGCGCGCATCGTAAGCCCTTTGAATCGTCCCGAACAAATTGGCATACGTCGGCGTAGTCTCAAAAATCACCGGCGAACCATCATCATCCCCATGCGCCAGAATCACATTCACGCCATACAAACGAAACGGATCGCGTTCCGGCCCGCTTCCCGGCATCTTCGGCATGCCATCCAGCGAAGGCGTACCCTCGCCCTCGTGCTCACCCTCACCCTCGCGTTCCTTGAAAGGATCCAGGTTGTCCAGCAGATGATGCCGCACCTCTTCCAGATACTCCGCCACTCCCGCGTTCGAATATTTTTCCTTCAACTCCTCGATCACTCCATCCACCAAAACCGAAGCTGCCTCCTGCTCCAGATAACTCAGCTCGCTAGCCAATTCCCGAGACAACGTCAGCGTCTTCCGGTAAACCACTGTAAATTCTTGTCGGAACTGCTCGTATTTCCTCTCGATCTCCTCCGCCACCGGCGAATCGAGTTTCCCCTCATGCACCATCTTCGAAATATCCTCGATGGGCACCATCTGCCCCTCGAGTACCGGAAAAATCTCCGGCAGCGCTACCGCCCCAACCTGCATATGCCCCAGCGCAAACTGCTCCCGCGAAATCCTTCGTGTAAAATCGTCCATCAACTCTTTTTCGCGCACCGTAAATCGCTCGACGATCCGTCCCTTTTGCCGCTGAAACGGTTCGCCCTCAAACACCTGCGGAATCCGCCGCCGCAGAAAATCAATCCCAGCCTGCATCTCTTTCTTGAACGAATTAGCCTGCCCCCGCGGCAAGGATAAAAGCCGAGGTCGGTCTGCGATCTTAAAGTTGTTGACGTAACATCGATCCAGGGAAGGTTTCGTAACCGGGTGCAACTCTTCAATCATCCGCGCGATGGTCCCGCCTCGGCTGGTCCCCGCCAACCCGCACACAAACACGTTGTAGCCGGGAGCCGAAAGCTCCACACCCATCTTCAGAGCCCGCAGCGCCCGCTCCTGCCCGATAAACCCTTCGCGCAATTCCGCCTGCGCCGTAGTCTCAAACGGCAACCGCGAAGCCTCGCACCGCCAACGCAGCTGCGCCGGAGGCAACTCCGCATGCACTGCAGCCGGTTTGTATCCGTTCACACCCATCGCAGTCGGGTACTCTAGCACACGCCCGCGTCGCCGCACGCATTTTCGCCCCGCGTGTTTCGCATCAGCTCAATCACCGCCACTTATAACCAATCCTGTGCGGCATGGTATATGCGCAGTATTTCGATCACTTGTCTTTTCACGGAATAGACAGCGATATAAGGCAAGGAGGGAAAGAGAAGCTCCCGGGTATTTTCCACATGTCCGGGTCGTCCGCGGTTTGGAAATCGCGTCAAGGTAGCGATCCCGTCGGTAATTGTGTGAATGACCTCTCGCGCCACGGGCGGATTTTCGCGCAGAAGGTAAATTGCGATCCGCTCCAGGTCGCTGGCAGCGTCCGTCGTCCAGCGAACTCTCATCAGTGCTGAAGCAATCGATCGATCCGTGCCAACACTTCGTCGTGTTCCACAAAGTCGCCCCGCTCGGCGGACGCGATTCCGCGTTTCACAGCTTCAACAAAACGCGCTTCCTGCTTAAGGTACAGAGCCAATATTTCTCGAGCCAGTGTATTGGCGTCGCGGCCTTTGCGGCTGGCGAGCTCGGAGAGTTCGGCTTCCTGTTCAGGTGTTAGATGCACTTCCATACACGCAGTGTAGGTAAGCCCCCGTACACTGTCAACGCACGTCACGCAGACAATGTAGGCGCCGGGCTTCAGCCCGGCGTTCCGCTCAAACCACGCCCATCGCTATTCTTCCCGCAGCGCCACCACCGGATCTACTCGGGTCGTACGCCAAGCCGGAATCACGGTAGCGGCGAACGCCACCGCCGCCAACAATACCGGCACCGCGCTGAACGTGGCCGCATCCATCGGGCTCACTCCGAACAGCAAACTCGCCATCACCCGCGTCAACGCAAATGCTCCCGCAAGCCCGGCCACGATGCCGATCGCCGCCAATTTCATGCCCTGCCGCAGCACTAGCCCGAGAATATCCCCAGGCCGCGCGCCCAGCGCCATCAGTACGCCAATATCGTGAGTATTCTGCGTCACCAAATACGACATCACGCCATAAAGCCCCACAGCCGCGAGCAACATCGCGAACGCCGCAAACCCCGCCAGCATCGTGCTGGAAAACCGCTGCCGCGCCAGTGAGTCGTACCAGTGGTCCTGCATGCTCCGAATTTCGTAAACCGCCACAGTCGGTTCGACACCATGAATTTCGCTGACGATCGCGGCCGGCAACCCGGCTGCATCGGACGAAGTTCGCGCCACCAGGTACATGCCATTCGGTGCGCCTTGTTCGCGCGCAAAATACACTGCGATCTTGCCCTCCGTCTCCAGGCCGTATTGTTTGACCGCTCCCACCACGCCGACAATCGTGATGGGTTTCTTCGGATCGAACCACAAGTGCTTTCCGACGGCGTCCCCGTTCGGCCAGAATCTCCGCGCGAACCGATCGTCGATGATGACCACCCCCGGTAATTCCGCCGTGTCATGCTCCGAGAAAAACCGTCCGGCGCGCAGAGGAATCTCCATAGCCCGAAAGTAGTCGGCGCTCGCCACCCGCAAGTCGACTTGCAACTCTTGCCCCGGCGGCGGCGTGTAGCCTTCCACGTTGATGCCTCCCCATCCCACGGACCCGGTGAGCGGCAGCACCGAAACCTCGCCCTCCGCAATCACGCCCGGCAGATGCACGACGCGGTTTTCGATCTCCCGGTATAAATTCGCCAACGCTTTTTCATCGCGATACTTCGGGTCGGTAGCGGCAATCTGCATGGTCAGGACGTGCTCGGTGGTAAATCCCGGAGCCACGCTTTGCAACCGCACGAAGCTGCGCACTAGCAGTCCCGCCCCGATCAACAGCATCAACGAAAGCGCCAACTCGGAAACCACCAGCAAACCCCGCAAACGGTGCTTCCGAAGGTACAAACCACCTTCCGTCTGGCTGGCGCGTCCCCCGGCCTTTAGGGACGCATTCGGATCTACCCGGACGGCACGCCACAAGGGCGCCACGCCAAACAGAATCCCGGTCACTAACGCGACGCCGAAGGTAAACGCCAGCACGCTGCCATTGATTCCGATGTCCTCCAATCTTGGAATATTTCCCGGATTCATCGTGCGCACCACGTAAAGGCTCACTCGCGCGACCAATAGTCCGAAGGCGCCGCCGAGAATCCCCAACAAAATGCTTTCCGTAAACAGTTGTCCCGCCAGCCGCTGCCAACCCGCTCCCAAAGCCGTCCGGATGGCCACCTCTTTCTCGCGCGCCGCCGCACGCGTAAGCAGCAAGTTCGCCACGTTGGCGCACGCAATCAGCAAAACCACAGCCACCGATCCCAACAGCACCAGTAGCGCCCGTCGAACGTCACCCACCACCTCGTCCTGCAACCCCATCACATGCATGCCGAAGCTACCGTCGCGCTTGTCCTTCTCCCGAATTCGGCTGGCAATCACATCGATATCCGCCTGCGCCTGTTGCAACGTAGCTCCCGGTTTCAGCCGCACAACAATGTTGTAATTTTCATCACGCCTCTTGCTCACGGCATCAGCCGCCAGCGGCAGTGGCAGGAAGACGTCCACCTTGTCCATCGGCTCTTCCGACGGCATCACTTCGGCATTGAGCATGAACCCCCGCTGTAGAACGCCAGCCACGGTGTAGGAATTGCCGTCCAGCGTGATGCTTTTGCCCACGATCTCCGAATCGGAGTTGAACAGCCGCCTCCACACCCGATCACTGAGAATCGCCACCGCAGGTTTTCCAGGCTTGTCCTCTTCCGGCAACAACACACGCCCCAGCGACGTCTTCGCGCCAAACATCTTCAGCAAGCTCGATTGAGTTCGCATTCCCGCAACCCGCTCAGGCTGTTCCCTGCCAGTCAAGGTGAGCATCCGGGTCTGTGCGAGCGCCATCTCCTCAAACGAGTGGTTCTCATTCTGGATGTCGATGAATTGGCCCGGCGAAGGCCAATCGCGGAATATTCCGATCGCGGGAGAATGCAGCCAAACCGCAGCCAGCCGCTCCGGCTGCGGATACGGCAGCGGACGCAGCAACAGCGCGTCCACCACGCTGAACACAGCCGAATTGGCCCCAATGCCGACGCCCAGCGAAGCCAAAATCACCAGGGTCGACAGGAGGTTCTTCCGAAGCATGCGCCAGGCGTAGCGAAGGTCTTGTACCCAGGTGTGCATAGTCTCTCCCGCCCAGATGAACGAATATAGGACCGGCTAAGTTCCATCGCCAGGAACAGTTGTGTGTCCACGGTGGGCGATCACCCTGGCCTTTAGCGTAGGGGCACAGGATCCCTATGCCCCTGGTTGCGCGGGCGAATACATACAAATTGTAAGGATCGACTGTGGCTCATTTTTCGACAGCAATTCGCAGCCGTGCCCCACGTCGCTGTCGTTACTTCATTGCGTCGCTGCTTCCTTACTTCAGCTTTTCCGTCGTTTGTTACTGCGCCTCCGCCTTAACTTTCCGGGGCCTGGTGTCCAAACCAAAATCACTCTCGATTCTTCGGTACCAGGTTTCGTCATCACTGCCATTCAAATCCACCCAAGCCTCATCGCTCATTTGAGCCCGCCACTGCAGAAACGGAACGGCATCGGGTCCCACCGGGTGTCGCAGTTGCCAGGTTCCGCTCTCGGCAAGCTCCAGAATTTTCTGCGCGACCAGAGAGGGCGGCGCTGGATTTTTCAGCGATGCCGCGAACAAACGGGCGAACCGCTCATGTTGCCGGTAGGCCGAATCTTGCGGACGCTCTCCGATGCGCTGGGCCATGGCCGTGTCAATGATGCCCGGCTCGACCAGCAGCACCCGAACATTGAACGTCTTCAATTCGCCGGCAAGCCCTTCGCTAAGCGCTTCCAGCGCCCATTTGGAAGCCATGTAGGGCGTCAACGGCGCACTGCTGATGCGCCCGGCGACCGAGCTGACATTAATGATGCATCCGCTGCGCCGCTGGCGCATCCCGGACACCACCGCCTGAACGCAACGGATCACTCCGAAATAGTTGGTCTCCATGACCGCGCGGAACTCGGCCAATGGAAGCTCTTCGACGGCGCCGTTGCGTTCCACGCCGGCGTTGTTGACCAGCACATCGATCGGACCATGCTCCTTCTGTATGGCCGCAATGCCGCTCGCCACCGACTCGTCGGAGTCCACATCCATCGCGCTGACGTGGATCGGAAGTTTTTCGCGCGCGGCGATTTCGGCAAGTTCCGGAGCCCCCGCCGGATTGCGCATCGTCGCGTGTACCTGATGACCGGCGCGGCCAAACGCCAGCGCCGCCTCAAAACCGATTCCCCTGCTTGTTCCAGTGATCAGCACCGATGCCATCTTCTTCTCCTTGAGCGTTTACGTCACCCGCAACTGCCAGCAACACATAGCCCCGGCACTATATACCGTTAGCACTTCCAAGCGCATTCAAACATCACTGCGCACGCACTTCAGGCAAACCAGGCTATCGCTCCTTGTTTAAGTCTTCTTCTTAGACGGCTTGGGCCTCAGTCCTTTCGCATACTCGTAGCTCAACTCAAGATATTTCTGCAGCTCTTTCGTCTTCCCCAGCAAATCATCGGGAACCGTGACGTATTCCTTCATCACCGCTCCGTACGCCTCGTACAGCTTGGTCTTGTATTTCCTCAGAAACTCCTCGCGCGCACCCTCAGGCAAACGCATCGCCAGCGTCCCGGTCGGCTGCATCAACAGGAACATGTTCCTGTTCACCGCCGCATACGCGTTGTCGCCGCCCTTCCGTTCAATCTCCGGATTCACCGCAATCAGCTGATCGAACAACGCCAGCTTCTCCGCGGGCACTCCGCTCTTCTTCTTTTTTTGTGTTCCCACGATGCTCCATCACCAACCGGGAGGTATGGCCTCGCTCGTTCTGCTAACTCACCGCGAGCTTTTCAAGCACCACGAACCCGTGCGCCGGAATCACCGCGTTGACCTGGCCGCCGTTCACCTGCAGCGCCGCGCCGCTGTTCCCCACGTTATCACCGCCGTACACCGCGGCGTCGCTATTGAAGATCTCCTGCCATCCGCCTGAAGACAGCCGTGCAGAATCCGTGCCAAGAACATACCCGTGATCGAAAGAGGTGTCATTCAAACTCGCCAGGATCAAAAGCTGCTGGCTCCCGGCAGTGCGCGTGAACGCGATCACGCGATTGTCGTTGTGCACGTAGATGACATCCAGCGCGCGGGACCGCGCCGCCGGCGTCGCGGTCACCAGTCGGATCAGGTCCTGATAGAACCGGAATACGAACTGCCCGTCGCTCGTCCTCTGGCCGACCAGATCTTCCTTGTTCAGAAAAAAATCGTTGTACCGGAAATATTTAGTCGCGCCGATCTCTTCGCCCATCAAAAACATGGGCGTGCCCGCCGACAGCGCTGCCAGACCGCAAGCAAAGCGGCTGCGTCCTTCGGCATATTTCCTTGTCGTGCCAATCAGCGGCGCGGAATTCACCGCCGTAACAATGGTTCGCTCGGTGTTGCTCTCGTTGCCGGCCTCGTCGTGGTTTTCGTGATAGCTGACTTTGTCATATTGCGTCGCCAGCAGCGCCCCCGCGAAATAATCCATGTGCAGCGATCCGGAGGTTCCGTAACCCGCGTTCTTCAGCAGCTTCGCGTAGTTGTCGCCGTAGTTTCCGTCCCCGATCAGGTGATGATAGAAATCCGCGTACCACACAGCGTCAAATCCTATCCCGCCCTGATCCGGCGGTTGCGTCATCGCGCTCCAACCGGTATGGTCCTCGGCAATCAGAAATGCCGCCGGATTCACCACCTTCACCGTTCGCGCCAGCTCGCGCAGAAACTTGATTCCGTACAGATTCGCCCTTCCAACCGATTGGCCATTCGCGTGAAGCGCGTTGTTTTGGTGAATCGCATCGGTCAGGTCCACACGCAAACCATCGATGTGAAAATCATCGAGTAGCGCCACTGCGCTGCTGGTAAACATCTGCCGGACATTTTCTTCGCTGAACCGCGGAGTCCAACCCGACGATCCATTATCCAGGTACCCTCCGTTTAGGTTCCCGGGGTAGTCCGTCGGCTGCCCCTCATACCAATACCAGCTGTTATCTTGCGGCGCGACATTCGGATCCGAGTCGTATCCCCATTCCGACCGCTCGTTGTTCGAAGTCGCGAAGTGGTTGTACACCACATCGAGGATCACCGCGATTCCCCGCTGATGGCATGCGCGCACAAAATGCTTCAGTTGATTCGCGCCTCCCGCGCTCGTCTGCAAACAAAAGAACAATGACGTCCCATAACCCCACTGCAGGTCGCCATCGAATTCCAATACCGGCAGCAACTCCACAGCGTTCACCCCCAACTCCGCCAACTCATCGACAAACGTCATCGCGTCGGCAAAGGTTCCGCTGGACGTCGAAGGGAATCCCAGAGAGCCGACGTGCAATTCGTAAATGATCAGATCTTCTATGTTTTGCGGGGGCAGCTTTCCGCTGGTGTATTCGCTCGCCCAGAAATCTTCCTCTGGAATCAGCGTCTGCTTTTTAATTCCCGTGTCGTTGAAGTTCTCGGTCACCTGATCCGGATCGGAAACTATCGAACAACTCACGATTCCGTCGAGATCGAGATAGGAACCTGCGTAGTGCGCTCCTCCCGGATTGGTTCCCCCACGGCCCACCTGGTTGCGCGAGAAAATATCGACTTTATATGTCTGCACACCCTGCTCGTTTGTGATCCGGTACATGTACAGGCGGTTGAAGTAGTCGCCAAATTTCGCCAGCGCGGGCGTCGCCGCGATATCGCTTTGCCAAATGCCACCCTTCGACACCAGGGGCACGACTGCCGCGCCCGGGTCCACTCCCGTGCCGTCGTCGGCGATATATCCCGTCGGCGTGCTGCCCGCGACTGGGATCGGTGCGAACACCACTTCAACGCTCTCTGCCTGCGGCGCCCACACTGAAAATTGAATGCCAGCGCTCGCCAAACCTGGCGGGAAATATTTCTGCGCGCCGAACCGGCGCCCCGTGACGAACCAGTAGTCTTGCTGCGTTGCGCCCGCCGAAAGTACGAAGCTCCGGTAGCGCTGGCTCGAGTTTTCATCCGACACTTCGGTTGCTACCACCCACGTGTTCGGTGCCCCCAGGATGTCGGCGGTTACGCCCCACTGGAACACCGTGCCCGGCGGCGTCGCCTCCAGCGACACACTGGCACTGAAGGCGTCACAACCGGTCCAATCCGGCGACAGCGCCATCGGTACCTCTGTCCATTGGTTGGAAAACTTTCCGGTCGCATCCCAGCTACCGGAGAGTCGCACGTTGGAAAACACTTTGTGTTTCAGGCCGCTATGGAACGTGAAGGTGACTGCAATTTGCGCCATTTGCGATCCTCCCAAGGACGGAGTATCGGGAACTACGTGGCCCCTTGTAGCACAGACACTCCTGTCTGTGTCCCCGCCAACCCAACCGAGCCTGATCGCGCCAAAGTTACAAGGCGGCTCTCATACCGGGTATGTGTGCTCATCCTGAGCCTATCCGATAAAGATCGGCGAAGGATCTCAAGCCCAGAAGTTGTCGATTCCCTACGCTTCCTGCCCAGCCGTCGCATCGCGGCGGTCCATGTACACGCGGAAGACTCCCATCGCCGCCGCCACAATCGTGGGCCCCGCCACCAATCCCAGCAATCCAAACACTTCCAAACCGCCTAGCACCCCGATAAATAGCAGCAGTTCGTTCAAATGCGTGCGGTTACGCAACAGCAGCGGTCGGATAATATTGTCGGCCAACGCCGCGACGCCGCCGCAAATCGCCAAAACCGCCGCTGCCCTACCCCAATGCCCGCTGAATCCGAGCCACAACGCCGCGGGAACCCAGATCAGCGCCGATCCTACCACAGGAATAAGTGAAAAGAATGCCATCAGCACACCCCAAAAGACCGCTGTGCGTATTCCTCCGATCGTGAATGCGAGCCCTCCCAGAAGGCCCTGAATCCCCGCGATAACCAGCCCCACCGCGACGCTTGCAAAAATAAGATCCTTCGACTCGTTCAACATGTCCGTTTGGATCGCCTCGTCAAACGGCAACAAATGCTTCACGCCGCGCACGACGCTGTCTCCATCGCGAAACATAAAAAACAGCGCAAATATCACAATGAATAATTTGACGAAGAACGCCGCGAGGTTCTTCACCAAACCCGCGATGTTTCCCGCCAGAAATCCCCCAATCTTCTCTGCGGCCTGCCGTATCGGCTCGGAAAAATCCGTCGATTGCCACTCGGTCGGAAGATGCCCGCGAGCCCACGCCACCACATGCATCTGCATCGCCTGGTCTGGGTCCCGGAGCGCGGTCTGTATACGCGCGGTTGCGTCAATGGCCTGCCGCGTCGCCAGGACCAGCACCACGATTGCCGGCACGATCAGCACCAGCGTGACTCCCAGGGTGCTGACCAGCGCCGCCTGCGTGGGCTTCATGCCTTTCTGAATGCGTTCGTACACCGGGTAGAAAAAAATCGCCAGCACCGCCGACCACGCCAGCGGCACAAGAAACGGTTCCGCAATCAGATAGACCAGGTAGATGAGCAGCAGCAGCGTCCCGTATGAAAGTAAGGTGGTCAACCGATCGCTCGTCGACTTCTGTGCAGGCGAAGGAGGCTTCATGTGAGGTATATAATTGCACAAGATCGGAGGAGGATTGACCCTGATCGTGTCAGGGCATCCCGGACCAGGGCATCCAGGACCAGGCCACCCCGCAGCCGGCGCAACCTAATCCAACGTGTCATTCAAACGCATTCCACTCACGCCCTATCAGGTCCGTCTGCTCGCTGTCCTCGCGTTGATCAATTTCGTCAACTTTGCGGACCGTCAGGCGATCCCTCCGCTGGTTCCGCTGATACGCGATGCCTTCTCGCTCACCAGCACGCAGATCAGCTATCTGCAGGTGGCCCTGCAAGCCGTTCTGGCGATTGCCAGTATTCCCTTCGGATTCCTCGCCGATCGCTACAATCGCTCGCGCATCATCGCCGGCGGCGTGATCTTCTGGAGCTTCGCCACCATTTTCACCAGCCACGTGCATACCTTTGCGATGCTGCTGCTCGCGCGCGCGTTCGTCGGGATCGGCGAGGCGGCCTACGCGCCTGCAGCGCAGTCCATGATTTCCGGCGGCTATCCCCAGCAGGATCGTGCGCGCGCCCAGTCCATCTTCGCCGCGGGCATGCTTGTCGGCGGTACCGCGGGCCAGGCGATCGGTGGTCTCGTGGGCCAGTGGCTTGGCTGGCAAGCGGTGTTCTACATCATCGGCATTCCGGGGCTGCTTCTCTCTTTCGCGATCCTTGGCCTCGCGGAGCCGCCGCGCGGTCCGCGCAGCGAAGTCGTTCCCCTGTGGCGACTGCTGCGCGTGCCGGCGTTCTTCACGCTGATCGTCAGCGGCGTGATGATTACGTTTGCGAGTGTCGCCTTTCTCACTTGGGGTACGGACTTCGTGGTGCGCTACAAGGATTTCAGTCTGCGGGAAGCAGGCATTTCGCTTGGTCCGGCGCTGCTCGTTTCCGGTTTGCTCGGCGTGCTGGCCGGCGGATTTCTTGCGGACATGTTGCAGAAGCGTTTTGCGTTTGGCCGCATTCTAACGGTGGCTTGCGGATTTCTGATCGCTGCGCCGTTTGTGATGTGGGCGATCACCAGCGAAGAAAAACATCAGGTCGTCGGTGCGTTTTTCGTCGCGGGATTTTTCATGTCGTGGTACCACGGGCCGCTTACCGCCGTGATTCACGACATGATGCCGAGGCGGGCCCATGCTTCGTCGGTCGGCGTGTATATGTTCGCCACGCAACTTTTCGGCGGAATTTTGGGGCCTTACGTTGTCGGACGGCTCGATGATCTCGCCGATCTGATTCTCGGCTTGCAGGTCGCGGTCGTGGTGATGGTTGGCGGCGCGCTGCTGATGTTCCTGGTGATGTACTTCATTCGCCGCGACGGTTTGTGTCACCCGGAACTCGACGCATTCCGCGCGGAACCCGGCGACTAGCGGGTCTCAACTACTTGATGCCGATCGCGTCGATCAGGCGGAGGACGTCGTCATGGAAGACGTCGTAGAGCGGACGGACGTCTTCTTCCTCGAGTCGTTCGCGCAGATATTCTGCGGCAACGAAGCTGCATTCGCGGTCGGTGAGATCGCGGCCGGAGCGGTCGCGGAAGGTGACGAACGCGGTGTGCGCGAGTCCGACGACGTGTGCGACGCCGTCGACGTAAAACTTTGTGTCGATGGTGTCGGCATGGCGCGTGGCGATGCCGTTCCACATGTGGGAGAAGCGGCATTCGTAGACCTGTCCCGTGAGCTTTGAGGTCACGGTGAACGCGCCGACGAAGGTGCTCATGGCGCCACTGTTCGCCAGCGTGGGTCGCTTTGTTGCGCTGCTCTCGTGCTCTTTCGCTGCCGTTGTCACTGGTTGTCCTCGTCTCTCGTTTTGCGAGTGCTCCGAAAAATCAGAGCCATTTCTTCAGGGGCTAAAGCCCTTTAGTCCGCGCACTTTATGTCGGAGCTGAAGCTCCGACCCCTAAAAAGCCTGTTCGGCAGCCATTGTCACAACCATTCCGAATCGGCTTCAGCGGCTCATTGCGGCTGCTGTGCCTGCGTGGGTGTAACTCTGGATTGCGGCGCCTACGCCTGCGCCGCTTGGGAGGCGGAAGCCCTGGTCGATCAGTGTTTTCTCCAGTGCGGCCAGGAATAGTAGTACGTATTGCTTCTGGCTGCAGTGACCCATCAGGCCTACGCGCCAGATTTTGGCTTTGAGTGGTCCCAGGCCACCAGCGATTTCGATGTTGAATTCGTCGAGGAGTTGGTTACGGACTTTTACGTCGTCGATACCGCTGGGAATCATCACGGCGGTGACGGTCGGCAAGCGGTCCGCGGGGTTCTTTACCAGCAGCTCCAGACCTATGGCTTCGAGGCCGGCGATTAGCGCGAGTTGATTGATGCGGTGACGCTCCCAGCGATTTTCGATTCCCTCTTCGATCACGATGCGCATGGCTTCGCGCAGGGCGAAGATCAACGAAACCGGCGGGGTGTGGTGATAGAGGCGATCTTTGCCCCAATAGTTCATGGCGGTGGTGAGATCGAAATACCAGCTTTGCACTTTTGTTTTGCGATTGCGGAAGACTTCTTCGGCTTGCGGGCTGACGGTAATGGGAGACATGCCTGGCGGGGCGCTGATGGCTTTTTGCGTGCCGCTGAAGCAGATGTCGATGCGCTGGCGGTCGACGTTGATGGGAACGGCGGCGAGGGATGCGACGGTGTCGACGATCAGTAGCGCGCCGAGTTCGTCGGCAACTTTGCGGAAGCTGTCGATGTCGGTGATCACGCCGGAAGATGTTTCGCCGTGCGCGAAACCGACGATTTTGATTTTCCTGCCCTTGCCGGCTCGGCGCACATCTTCGGGATCGACGGCCTTGCCGTAGGGGGCTTCGACCTTGGTGACTTTCGCAGGCGTGTGACCGGCGATGACGGCCATGCGATCGGAAAATGTCCCGTTGACGGCGATGATGGCTTCGTCACCTTCTTCCAGCGTATTTACGACGGAGGCTTCGATACCGCCGGAACCGGAAGCCGAGAGCGGCATGGTAATGCGATTTTCGGTCTGAAAGATTTGGCGGAGCAGGACCTGGACGTCGTCCATACAGCCACGGAACCAGGGGTCGACGTGGCCGACCAGAGGGGTGGCCAAGGCGCGGTAGACGCGCGGGTCCATCGAGGACGGACCAGGGGTGAGCATCAGCCTGTTGGGAGGATTGAGTTCGCCGATCGATTGGGTCATGACGTTTGCCTCATGTTACGCGGGAAATGATTCTCCCGCAGGGAGACGGGGAGGCGCAACCGACAAATTGGTTGGAAAGTTGGCGAAGAGGGATTGCCATGAGGGCGAACAGACATGGAGGGGTAAGACGGGAGAACTTGAGAGTGACGCCCCCACCCCCCCTCCCCCCACCCTTTTTGCGTAGTGATTTGATTCTAGGGGAGTTAGTCTGCGGAATGGCGCAACGATTTGATTCTGAAAGGGTTAGCGCGTCTTGAGGTGCTGAATGTCGGGATGGCGACTGTAGCCCGTCTTTTGGTATCCACATCCCCAGGGCATTTGTATAAGTATCGAACGAGGAGAGTTGCAGGAGGGGGCATCTGCAAATACACGAGGTTGAAGGATTTATTGGGAGCGGGCTGTTGCAGTGGTGCACCGGGGTTTGTCGCCCGACCCGGGGACCTCGGCAGGATTCGAATGAGTTGTTGCTTAACACGGGGAAGAATATCACAATTAAGTATACCAAGTCAATTAGTTTATCTAGTAATTATCATTCGAATGCGAATCGCGGGGAATCGGCGACTGCCAGACGGTTGCAGTTTGCTTGGCATTGAAGGAAGCACAGACAGGAGTGTCTGTGCTACTACTTGGTCGTAGAAGGAGGTCTTAGAGACGAGGATCGACGGGCTCACTCTCCAAGGCAAGCACGCCAAAAACGCACTCGTGAACACGACGCAGGGGCTCATTTCGGACGAAACGCTCGAGAGCTTCAACCCCGAGCGCGAATTCGCGCTGAGCCAGAGATCGTTTGCGCCCTAGCCCACGCGAACGTAGACGGTCCAGATGGACGGGAAGGGTGTATTCGGGACCGTAGATGATTCGGAGGTATTCGCGGCCGCGGCATTTGACCGCGGGTTGCACGATCCCTCGCCGGCCTTTTTCAACGAAATGTAGGGGCTTGACAACCATGCCCTCTCCGCCTCGTTCGGTGTGCTCCGACCACCAATCGATGGCGTTTCGCTGGCTCTCGGCGTCGATCAAGTCGACTCTGCGATTCCGGGTTGCGAGAAGGAGCTGTGGCTCCGCAGCACACAGAGCGGCGAGAGTTTCCATGTGCCAAAGATGATCGTGGTCAACGTAGACGTGGCCTTCGGACGCAAGCAAATGGAACGGAGCCAATTTCAGATCGTCCAGGGAGTTGACGGGCCAGCAATAGCGGCGATAGGCGGCGATAAAGCGATCCGTGAACGAGGCGCGCCCACGAACGCGATCGCGAAGTAGGGCGATTTCGGGATCCTGGGAAGCAGCCTGATCGAGTCCCAGGAGTGCCTGGTGAAAAGCTCCGCGAGCGGAAGCGCCCACGGCGGCATATTGACGACGGAGCAATTCTTGAGCTTTGGCAGACCAAGGCATGAGTTCCGCATCCAGGCAAAACCATTCTGTTTTGAGGGTGTCCCAAACCGCGGCCCGGTCGGCCGCCTCGCGGAGACGATTCAGAAACTGTGACTCCAATTCCGCAGAGTCGAAGAAGCGGCGACCCGTCCGCGTGTAACACACACCGATGCCCTCTCCGATGACACCGAAGCGTTTGCGCGCGACGTCCTGATCGCGACAAAGGACAACCACGGCTCGCGAGCCCATGTGCTTTTCTTCGCAGACGACGGAGGGGACGCCCTCATGGCGAAAATAGGCGAAGGCCTCCGCTGGGTGTTCCAATAGCCCGGGCTCCTGCGTCGTCTCCGTAGGAGACATGGTTGGCGGAAGATAGATGAGCCATTTGGGGTTCGCGGCGAAGCGGCTCATCACTTCGAGAGCGGCCATCGCATTCTCTTCCGGAATAGTGATGTTCGGGTGCAAACGCGTGGAAATGAGACGTTTGCCGGTCACATCTTCCAAATCCAACAGATCGTCGTAGGCATGTTGGGCGCTGAGGTCCGACGCGACGGGCTGCGGCTGGAGAGGACGAGCGGGAGCGTAATAGATGTTGCGGGCAAGAACGGAAACGATTTCTTTTTCCGGATAGCGGAGCGCCGTCAATTTGCCGCCAAAGACGCAACCCGTGTCGATATTGATGGTGCGGTTGAGCCATTCGGGTTCGGGAATGGGAGTGTGACCGTAGACGACCATGGAGTTACCGCGATAGTCCGCGGCCCAATGGTAGCGAACCTGGAGACCAAACTCGTCCAACTCGCCTGTCGTCTCGCCAAATAAAGCGAAATCGCGGACCTTGCCCGAGCCGCGACCCTGCATTTCTTCTTTCATTCCTGCGTGGGCCACGACCAGCCGTCCGCCATCGAAGACATAGTGGCTCACAAGGGCGTCGAGGAAGGTGGCGACCTGGGCTCGGAATTCGGGAGGTTCTTTGTCGAGTTGGCGCAAGGTTTCTACGATGCCGTGGGTCAGCTGAACGTCGCGACCGCGCAATTTGCGCAAGAGCTTAATGTCGTGGTTTCCCGGTACGCAGTAGGCGTGACCCGCGGCGACCATGGCCATGACAAGACGCAACACGCCCGGGGAGTCCGGCCCACGGTCAACGAGATCTCCGAGAAAAACTGCTTTACGCCCGTCGGGAGGCAGGACACTCGACGCGGAGTCGCCCGCATGTGCTTCGGACGGAAGGGTGTAACCGAGGTCGGTGAGCAGCCCGACGAGTTCATGGTAGCAGCCGTGAATATCGCCGATGATGTCGAACGGCCCGGTCTCGGATTTTTTGTTGTTATAGAGCGGAACACGCTCCAGAGTGATGGATTCGGCTTCTTCGGGAGACTTGAGAATCAGGACGTGCCGAAACCCCTCGCGGTCGAGGCCGCGTAGCGAGCGGCGAAGGCTCTGCAGCTGGCGATGGGCGACGTGCGTGCCAAGGCGGCGGTCGGTGCGGACTTTGTTGCGGTCCTGGCAAATGCTTTCGGGCACATTGAGCACGATAGCGACGGGAAGGCAGTGATATTGGCGCGCGAGTTCGATCAAAGACTTGCGATCTTCGGGCTTCACGTTCGTGGCATCGACAACTGTCAGACGGCCAGAGGCAAGGCGCTTCGCGGCAATAAAGTGCAGGACGTCAAAGGCGTCGTTGGTTGTGGCAAGGTCATTCTCATCGTCGGATACGAGAGCGCGACAGTAGTCCGACGAAATCACTTCGGTGGGGAGGAAGTGCTTTCGAGCAAAGGTGCTCTTGCCAGAACCGGAGGCGCCGATGAGCACGACGAGGGACAAATCGGGAAATGTGAATTTTTGTTTCATGGAGGGATTCAATCGGTGCGGCGAAAGATGCCCATCTGGGTGGGTGAACCGAGCGTCGAATCCTCCGGACCGATGGGCAGGAACGCCACCGAGTAACGATTTTTTTCGGAAACAAGATTTGCCCAGGCCTGAAATTCTTCGCGGGTCCATTCAAAGCGATGGTCCTTGTGGCGGAACGAACCGGCGGGAAGGGTTTCAAATTTGATGTTGTACTCGCGATTTGGGGTGGTCATGACGACGGTGGCGGGACGCGCCTGCTCAAACAACATGCGTTCAAAGGCCGCGAGACGAGGCGGATCGAGATGTTCGACTACTTCCACCACTGCGGCGGCGTCAAATCCACTCAAGCGAGCATCGCGATACATGAGCGACCCCTGCAACAGCTTGATGCGTTCTCGCTTGCGGGGAGGAAGAGAATCGAGACGCAGACGGTCCGCGGCTTTCTCCAGCACACGAGGAGAGACATCGATTCCGACGATTTCGGTGAAAGAGGGATCAGCCAGTAATGCGGAAAGGAGTCGACCTTCACCACAGCCGAGATCCAGGACACGCGTTGCGCCGGATTGACGCAGCGCCGCAAGGACCGAGCCCAAACGCTGCTGGTTCAAACTGATGCGTTCTTCGAGAACGCCTTCTTCGAGAGCGTGAGCTTCGGAGGTCTCGTCGGAATCACCGTTTTCTTCTTCTAGGAGCCGCGCCTGCGCTTCGCGCATGAGGTAGCGCTGGTGCTTCAGGTACCGGCGGACGATTTCCTCGCGCTCGGGATGCGCGGTGAGCCAACCTTCACCTCGCAGGAGGAGTTTTTCGACTTCATCCTTGCCAACCCAGTAGTGTTTGTCGTCATCCAGGACCGGCAGCAAGACGTAAAGATGCTGCAAGATGTCGCGCAGACGTCTGACCGCAGAGAGAGTGACATTCCAATAGCGGCTTTCGCCCCATTCCGGAAAGTGGTCATCCAGCGGTTGGCGTGTGGCTTCCACGTGGTAGCCGAGCGGCTCGAACAGCGTGCGAAGAAAGGCTTCACCGCCGCGGCAAGGCACGACGGCGAGTTGTACGGTGAAAGGGATTTCCGCGTCGGCGAGATCCTGCCGGTCTTTACTCCGCCCGGCGAGGGCGGTTCCGAAGGCCCGCGCGAGGGTGACGCTGGTAAATGAAGAGCAGACATATGGGCGATCATTCACGTACTGGTCGAGCAAGCCGCCTTCGCCGGAAGGCCCCCCGGGCTTGCGGACGAGTCCGACAGGATCGACTTCGAGCAGCAGAGCGGCTGTGCATCGATCGGACGTGGCCTCGGGATAGAAGATATGAGCCGCACCAAAGGATAGCGAGATCGAATGCAACTTTCCCGGGCGCTTGTGGAGCAGATAGCCCAGGTCGGTGGCTGGAGCATGCGTCGTTGAGATGGTTAGATACACCTTGAGCAATTGTACCGAGAGTCTGAATGGAAGACGATTGCGGGTATTCGTCGGCTTGTCAGTTGTGTTTGACGAATTCGCCTTTGGTGTTGGTCAGCGAGTTGTAGAGGGTTTCGGTGAAGACGTCGGTATTGACGAAGTCGCTGGAGAATTTGCTCCACGGGGCCAGCACTTTTTCCTGCTTCATTTGATCCAGGGTTTTGTGGGCTTTTAGGGCGGCTTCGACTGCAGCGGAGGTTTCCTTCAACATTTGTGTGTAGGCGCGCACGTCGTCGAGACTGGAGAGGGCCCCGTGGCCGGGGATTACTTTTACGTCGGTCGGGAGTTGAGCGGTGGCCTTTTCGGTGGCGGCGATCATGCCCTGGACGCTGCCGCCGGCGCTGACGTCGATGAAGGGGAAACCGTAACGCACGAAGTCGTCGCCCATGTGGACTACGTTATTTTTAGGGAAGAATATGATGGAGTCGCCGTCGGTATGGCCTGCGGGAAAGTGCAAGGCGCGGATGTCTTCGCCGTTGAGGTGGACGGTGACGTCGTGCTCGAAGGTGATGATCGGGAGGGCGGCTTTCTCAGCGGGCTTGGCTTCCATTTTAATGCTGCCGCCGTTGCCGGCTATGCCGCCGGCTTCGAGGCGCTTGCGAACGTTGTCCTGGGCGATGATTGTGGAGCCGGCGTTGTTGAAGGGGACGTTGCCGCCGGTGTGATCGCCGTGATAATGGGTGTTGATGACGAAGCGGACGGGCTTGTCGGTAATGCCTAAATTTTTCAGGGCGGCTTGGATTTTGTCGGCTAGCGGGGCAAATTCGTCGTCCACGATCACGATGCCGTCTTCACCGACGGACGCGGCAATGTTGCCGCCAGCGCCTTCCAGCATGTAGATGTTGCCGGAGACTTTGGTGACTTTCATCTCGACTTTGGAGAAGTCATTGTTTTGCTGGGAGCGCGCGCTGAAGGGAATGAGGATCAGCGCTAGGACGGCGAGTTTGCGCATGGCGTGTTTTTGTCTCCTGAATGCGGCGGGATTGTAGCATTGATTGGAATCGGTCTGAAGAACCTCACTAGCGGAGAGCAAGTGCGCCCGCTTCGGAAAGCGGCCGCTACAACTGCTCGGGGAGAGAGAACCCTTGCCTGGCGCGAGCGACGGTCAGCAACTTTAACGATAGTGACCCGAAGCGCCGGATCAGCTGGAATGAGGTCGGAGGACCAGGGTGCGGTCCAGGCGGAAAGTGAGGGAAGACTCCGCGGGAACCTGGACCTGTTTGCCGCGGGTGAAGATTTGCGTCAGCAGGCCGCCTCCGCCGCCGGCCGCGGCACCGATTCCTGCGCCCTTTCCGCCACCGAAAATACCACCGAGTAAGGCACCGATGGCGGCTCCGCCGCCACCAAATTCGGCGGTGCGACGGTTGGCGCCGACGCCTTTCTTGCTGTTAACGTCTACATCCGCGGTGTCTACACGATATTCCTTACCGTTGATGCTGATGGAGAACAGGTCCAACACCAATTCGGGGCTGTGCACCGCGCCGCCGGTGGTGATGTCTCGTACGACGAGTTTCGCAGGGGTTCCAGCAGGGATGGCTATGTTGCCCGAGACGTCGGAGACGTCCTCGCTGACGGTGGCGGAGTAGAGCTGGCCGGTGTTGGAGTCCTTGGAATTGACGCTCTCGTTGGTGCGGATGGTGATCTCGGTGCCGACGGGAATGATCTTGCCGGTGCCCGCGGCGGCTGCGGTGGTGGGAATCGAACGCGTGAACACGAGCGAGGCGACGTCTTTTACTGGGAATTGGTAGCCGACGCCTTGGGTATCCGTGAAGGGGATGGGACTTACGCCGGTGTAGTTGCCTGAGTAGACCTTGCCGTTGCGCAGCGTGACGATGTCGTTCGTGGCGGTGAATACGAGGGATTGCACGTCGCGGACGGGGAAATTGTATTGAATGCCCTGAGCGTCGGTGAAGGTGATCTGACCGCCGGAGGCGCCGCCGAATTGGCCGGCGTAGCTTGCGCCATCGTGCAGGATGATGGTGTCTGGGCGGGCTGGGGAGGCCAGGAAGAATGAAAAGAGAAAAATTACGGCGCAGAATTTTAGGCTAGGGGCGCGGAACTTGTGGGAGAGTTTGCGCATGATTCGCTCCTTATTGCGCGAGGGAGTTTATCATTGATCGGAATTGGGCTGAAGACTTGGAGTTGACAGAGAAAGGAAAGCTTGGAGTACACAGAGAAAAAAAACGCCCGCTTCCCTTCGAGACTCAGGGTAAACGGAAAGCGGCCGCTACATCGGATCACAGACTTCGATCATCAAGCGGCTAGTTCTTGTTCTCGCTCCTCGGAGTGGAGGAGGTGGGCGGGGACTTGGCGGAGATCCCAAACTAGACCTAGCCATGAGAAGGCTTTCAGAACGTAATAGGTGATGTCGACTTCCCACCAGAAGAAACCCTGGCGGGCTGCGGCCATGTAGTGGTGGTGGTTGTTGTGCCAGCCTTCGCCTAGCGTCAACAGAGCGAGCAACCAGTTGTTCTTGCTGGTATCCGTCGTTTCGTAGCGGACCGTGCCAAAGAGGTGGGAGAGCGAATTGATAGTGAAGGTGTCGTGCCAGAGCAGGACTGTGCTCAGGCAGAAGGCCCAGAGGAAGAGGGGGAGGCCGCCGATCAGATATAAACTCACACCCAGCATTGTCGGGGGGACGAAGTGGTATTTGTTGAGCCAGCGAAGCTCAGGGAATTTGGCGAAATCGGCGATGTAGTTGACGCGGGTGTCGTTGTAGCGGTCGGAGACGATCCAGCCGATGTGGGCCCAGAAGAAACCGAAGAGCGTGGGAGAGTGGATGTCGTCGTCCTGGTCGGAGAAGCGGTGATGATGGCGGTGATGGGCGGCCCACCAGAGGACGCCTTTTTGGACCGATGTCATGGCCATGAAGGCGATTACGAATTGGAAAACGCGGCTGGTCTTGTAGGAGCGGTGGGAGAAATAGCGGTGATAGCCGGCGGTGACCCAGAACATCCGGATCGCGACGAGGGCTACGCTGGTGATCAGATAAGACCAGCGGAAGGGGACGAAGAAAACGCCCAGGGCGAGCAGGTGCATTATGGCGAAAGGCGTTACGCCGACTAGGGAGATGCGGGCGCCGTTTGGCAGGGGGATAGACAGAGATCGTGCCGCTGAGGCCATACGACGAATTCCTTTGCCCGATTTCCGGGGCTCGGTGGCGATTTGGGCGCCCGGACTGAGTGTTTTGCGAGCGCGGACTTCGCGAAGCTCAGCGCTACGAATCAGCTTGCTCAGTGTACGGGTGCGGGTGGTGGGGGTCAAGCGGGACTGTGGTACAGGGAGGGTGCGAGATGCACCGTACTGTTGGACAGATGGGCTAGGAGTTTTTCTTCACGGGCTAAAGCCCATTGGTTGCATGGCTTTATGTCGGAGCTGAACCTCCGACCCCCTAAAGAGTTTCGGAGGAAGCGATGCGAGACAAAAGTTCGAACGGACCGAGACCGAAGGCAGAGTCGAAAGAAGCGGACCTTGTGACCGGTCTGAAGACCGGCCACTTCAGGTCGGATCATGTGGGATGTGGTATCGTTCCTTGGAAATAGCGTGAGGGAAAATGGCTGAACGGCCTGTGTTGGTTGGACTTATACCGCAAGCGGTTGTGCTGGATGTTGGCGATCAGGTGTCCTGGATGTCGGACGCCGGGAATCTGCGGGTGGAGTTTGATGTGAACCGCTGCCCTTTTGGGTCGAATATATTTCAGGCGCCGGTGGGGATGCGGCTTTTGAGCGGGCCCGCGCGGGTGGGGATCAAAGCTGGGACGTATAAGTATCGCGTTTGGCTCAACGACCAGATGGTCGGACAGGGCGAGGTGATCCTGCGCGAGAAGTAGGGCGCGGTGACGCCGACGGAGCGCACGACTAGAGCGTGCCAGCTTACTAAGCCCGGTGGAGCAACAACACCGACAGAGCAACAAGACCGAAATGGGCGAGCGAACGCAAAGGCGACCGCTTCGGAAAGCGGCCGCTACAAATCCGGTGCGTCAACGAAGAACCTCGCCGGGGCTTTACGCTGAGCGACGGTTACTGGGCGGCGGCGGCGGCTTGGCCGCTTGGCGTCATCTTGTCCACGACGTGGGGTAGCAGCTGGGTCATCATCGACGTGAGATGGCTCGGATCGACGCCGAATTTTGCGGCTGCTTGATTCAGGGCGTCCGAGTGAAGAACGCTCTGCAGTTGATCGGCCGAGATCGGCAGGTTTTGTCCGCTGCCAATCCAGGAACTGACCAGCCCACCCAAACCCTTTTCCTGAAACTTTTGCTGCAGACCGGAAATGCCGCCGACTTGGGGACTGTTGATGTACTCCATGATGGCGGACAGCGTGCTGGCATGCTGCTCGCCAGTCGCGGAACCACCGAGATTCGTTAGTGCTTTGAGATCATCCAAAATTCCCATCGTGCCCTCCTTGAGGCTAGAGAAACAGGCGCGGGGCGGTGACGCAATTGAGCTGCGGCCGCCCCGCACGAAAGTTATTTTTGCTTGGCGATAATCAGGCTGGAGATTTTGTTATAGGTCGCCTGGGGAATGACCTTTTTGTGGACGAGATCCGTTTTCTTGGCATACGGACGCCCGTCGATAATTTTCTGGGCGTACTTTTCGCCGATGCCCGGAAGCGCGTCGAGTTGCTCTTTGGTCGCGGAGTTAATGTCCACCAAGTCGGCCGCCTTCGCGGCGGCCTGAGCCGCTGCGGCCGCGGGTGAGGCGGGCGCGGCGTTGGGATGCGAAACCGCTACGGAAACGCCGAGAATCATGATCAAAGCTGCGAGGACCGCCCGAGAGATTTGCCTTTTCATCGTGCTTTCTCCTTTGAGTTTTTAGCTTGTTGCAGCAACCAACTATTCTTTTTCTGCTGCGCGAAAGCCGGCTTTTTGCGCGTCGGCTTCGGACATGTATTTGCCTTGCTTGGTCTTGCCGTACCAACGAGTGCCGGGCTTATGGTAGACGCCGGAGTCGGTGTTTACCCAAACCATGCCATTACTGTTGGCGGGCGGAGGCTGTTGCGCGGTGGCAGTCTTCGGAGCGGCGGCCTTGGGCGCAGGGGCCGGGGCTGGTGCCGGAGTTGAAGTCGAGCTGGAAGCGGGGGTCGTGGGCGCCGAACTGGCGGGAGTGGTTGCAGGCGCTGATGCAGCGCCCTTTGTCGTTGTGGCTTTCGACTGGGAAGTGCCGCTGGCGTTAGAGGTGGAGGAAGTGGCGGGCGCTTGTGCCTGATCTGTCGTCGCCGCCGCCTTTTTCGACTTCTTTTTGGTGGTGGTGGTCGAGCTGTCGGCCGCGCCTGTGGAAGTGTCTGCAGAATCGCCGGCAGCAGTCGCCTTCGTTGACTTCTTCTTGGTGGTGGTGGTCGAGCTGTCGGCCGCGGCCGTGGAGGTGTCTGCCGAATCGCCGGCGGCAGTCGCCTTCGTTGACTTCTTCTTTTTTGTGGTTGTGCTAGTGTCGGCTGCGGTGGAGCTATCTGTCGCTTGAGCGTCGCCAGCTGTGGTGGCCTTCTTGGACTTCTTCTTGGTAGTGGTGCTGCTGTCGGCCGCGGTAGCGTCGGTGGTTTGAGCGTCTCCGGCCGTCGTCGCTTTCTTGGACTTCTTCTTGGTGGTGGTGCTGGAATCGGGTTGGGTCTGATCTGGTGATTGCGTGGATGTTTGTGCAGCTCGAACGGCCATTCCGCTGACGGCAAGCAGAAGAGCCACGAGCACGGACAGGTACGAGCTTCGCTTCTTCGAAATCATTCGTCCTCTTTTCGTCCGCGCCGAACTAGCCGCTCTATCGGGCATAGTCAGTCACTTTGGTGGGCAACGGTGACTTACGGAATTGGGACGCGGATCTTTCCTTGACGGAATGCGGGCATGATGAAGAAGGTGAGAGTGGAAGTCAAGTAAATGGGTTTGTTCAACGCTGTGCGGGATAGGCAGGCCGGACGAATAGGCGTGAAGCGCACAGCCAGAAATGGCTGTGCCACAGTGTGCCGGTGGGCTGTTGAGACAGGGACTGGGTTGGCTGGCGTTGGAAGCTGGGGAATCGAAACTTACGTTTTGACGAGAAGGGGCGCAGCGGTGCTGCTTCCCTCCGAGTGACTTGCGGGCCTTTGCTTAGTCCGCGGCGTTCGCGGTTCTTGGGGATTCGACGGATTCGGCCAGGCCGCGGCGGACAGGTCCCAGAACGAAAGCGGGGACGGCGCGCTCCGGTGCCAGGGTGAGATTGGCGGCTTTGCGGGGGAACTCGATGCGTTTGTCGAGGCGCATGCCTACTTCGCGGAGGAATTCGGCGGAAAAGCCCATGTCTTCGGCGCGATCGACGCCCCAGAACCAGAGCTTTTCTTCATGGCGCTGCAGGAAATCGAGGGACTGCTCGAGCTTCTTCATGGCGCGGTCGAACGAGGAGGCCAGGAAGAATACTCCCAACGACCAGGCGTGCCGCGGGTAATGGACGCGAATGCGGACACAGTACTTGCCGCTCTGGTTCTTTTCCATGCTGCAGCGATAGTCATTGCGGACAGCGGAGGTACGTACTGGCATCTTCATTCACCGATCCGGAAGAGTTGTCTTCAGGCTGATCATTAGAATTTTGTGTTACGGAAAAATCCCCGGAGAAGGAGCCTCTTGGCAACGGCGTCGTGGCCAAAACAGCATGCGAAAGGGACACAAATAGGGTACCGGGACGGGGCGGCAAAGACAAGCGACCGCTTGTTAAATTTTAAGCCGTTTGTTTTTAATTGGTTAAGCTACGTAAGGTCGCCGAAGCCCTTGAGTTTTTCACTCATGATTTTGAGCTTCCCTTCCTGCTTCAGACGGGCCTCGAGCGAGGTGCGGAAGGCTTCAAACGCGAGGTTGCGCTTGGTTTGGAGCACCTGATCGGTCAAATCTTTCTTCTGTTTTTCAAAATCGGCGGGGTTTGGCTCCTGCTTTTCCGCGACGCGGTATACGAACCAGCTGGTGCCGAGGTTCAGAGGCTGCCCAACGTCGCCGGGTTTCAACTGGAACGCCGCGGAAAGCTGTTTGCCGCTGGCGGCGCCGGAAATTGAGCCGTTCCGAGCGAAGAGATCGCTGGTTTTTGGGTCGAGACCCAAAGATTTGGCGGCAGTTTCAAATTTTTCGCCGGACTTGAGGCGCTTTTCGAGATCATCGGCCTTCTGGCGTGCGATCTCGGTGCTCTTTTGCTGCTTGAGGTCGGCGATGACGCGGTCGCGGACCTCGTCGAGAGTGCCCTGGTGAGCGGGAAGCACGCCCCGAACCAGGAGGATCAGATAACCTCGGTCAGTATGGATTGGCAGGCCTATTTCGTCGGGACGCTGGCCAAAAATGGCATCCTTGACTTCTTTGGAATTACCCAGCTCCAAGATTGGCTCGTTGGCGCTGACGGGACGAGTCTCCCCTACCGTGAGGTGAAACTGCTTGGCGAGATCGTCCAGAGAGGTCTTGTTGGACTGGCGAATCGCTGCGGATAGTTTGTCGGCGATGTCGGCGGCTTGTCTGTCCGCTTTGGCGAGCATCAGTGGGGCGCGAATGGAGTCCTTTACCTCGTCGAAGGTTTTGGTGTGAGCGGTCTCTTTGTCGAGAACCTTGATAATGTGGAAGCCGTATTGGGTCTTTACCAGGTCGGAGATGTTGCCTTTGGGCAGGCTGAAAGCCACCTTTTCAAACTCCGGCACGGTCTGGCCTTGCGTGATCCAGCCCAAGTCGCCGCCTTTGTCCTTGGTTCCCGGATCTTCAGAGTATTTCTTGGCTAGTTCCTCAAAATTCGCGCCCTTCTTGTTGGCCTGCTTGAGCACGTCCTCGGCTTTTTGGTGGATCTCTTCGACCTCGGCAGGGGTCTTGCCGACGGTCATCAAGAGGATATGGTCGACGTGGACGCGGTTGGGCACCTGGTATTGCTGAATATCCTGCTGATACTGGACCTTTAGCTCATCATCGGAGACTTGCGTGTTCTGGCGGATCTGATTCACGTCGGCAAGGGCGTAACGCACGACGCGCTTTTCGGGGACCAGATATTTGCTCTTGTTCTTCTCGTAGGCAGCCCGGATTTCCGCGTCGTCCGGGTTGATTTTGGCGGCGAGGTCTTCGGGCTTGATCAGTGCGTAGTCGAGCTTCACCTTTTCGTTGCGGTAGCGAAATTCGTCCTGGAGTTCGCCGGGGCCAACGCTGATACCGTCGGTGACCAGCTTGCGGAACTTCTCCAACAACAATCCCTGGCGAATTTGCTCTTCGAAGACCGGAACCGTCATCTGGAAGCGGCCCTGGACTTCGGCGGCGTAGCGGTCCATACCAACGAAGGTGTCGCCGTTGTACGCGGTGGGGAGGAATTGGCGGATGCGCTCGGCGCGCTCCTGATCGGAAACGTGAATGCCCAGGCGCTTGGCTTCGTACTCGATTTCTTTTTGAAAGACGAGCTGCTTCAGAATTTGTTGGGCGTAGAGGGACTCGAGTTGCTTGGGGACTTGGTTGCGCTGCTCGATTTCGGAGAGTTGCTGGCGGACTTCGTCGGTGGTGACGGATTCATCGCCGATTTTGGCGACGGTGTCGATGGAGGCGGCGTCGCCGGTGCCGGGCATGCTGGGGACAAGATAGAGAAGCATGCCGCCCGCGAGTACGAGGACGACCGCGCCAAGAAGAATGCGCGAGAAGAGTTGTTGACGATTATCTGATGATCCAGCCATTCCATGGGCTCCCGAGTCCGTGGTCAAACGTTACATTATAGAAGAAAGTGGCGGGGAGTGTAAGGGGAGTTAGGCGCGCGGGTTCGATGCGGGTCGAAAGAGGTACGAGAAGACGAAGACGCTTTGAGCAGGACGCAATGGCCGGGCGGGCGGGGCAAGCCCCGCCCCTACAGAGTTGCAGTCAGTTGAATGCGGGGGTCAATGAGGTTCAGATCAATGAGGTTCGTTTCCGGTCACGCCGAGTTGCGAGAAGAGGAAGCTGAGGCTGTTGGTTTGTTCTTCGATTTGTTTGCCCAGGGGGCGGCCGCCGGAGTGGCCGGACTTCGTATCGTATAGCAGGAGGACGGGATTCCTGCTGGACGTGGCCTGCAGGCGGGCCGCCATTTTGCGGGCGTGGAGTGGGGCCACGCGCGTGTCGCCGTCGCCAGTGATGAAGAGGATGGAGGGATAGTTCGCCGAGTCTTTGACGTTGTGATACGGCGAGTAGGCGCGCAGATACTTGAATTCGGCGGGATCGTCGGCCGAGCCGTATTCGGGCACCCAGAATGACCCTTTCATGAATTTCTGATAGCGAAGCATGTCGAGCAGAGGATATTCGCAAATCACCGCGTGAAACAGATCGGGCCTTTGCGTGAATGCGGCGCCGACCAGGAGGCCACCGTTGCTGCCGCCCTCGATGGCCAACTTTTGGGAACTGGTGTAATGGTTGGCGATCAGCCATTCGCCGGCGGCGATGAAATCGTCGAACACGTTTTGCTTTTTGTCTTTCATCCCGGCGATGTGCCAGGCTTCGCCGAACTCCCCACCTCCGCGAAGATTGGGTTGAGCGTAGATGCCGCCCGCGTCGGCCCATTCGATCGCTGGAGCGTAGAAGCTTGGGGTGAGGTTGACGTCAAAGCCGCCGTAGGCGGTCAGCCAAGTGGGGCGAGCGCCATCTTTCTGCAAGCCCTTTTTGTAGAACAAGAACATGGGGACGCGGGTTTTGTCTTTGGATTCGTACCAGACTTGCTCGACGGTATAGGCGCTGGGATCCACAGGGACTTTCGGCGTGACCCAGGCGGTTAACTTTCCTGACGGCGCGTTGTAGCGATAGATGCCGGTGGGAATGTTGAAAGATTCGAACGCGATGAACACGTCCGGAGACTCCCACGAGCCGCTGCCCCCGGAAACCGCGCCGAGGGAGGGCAAGTGGACTTCGCCGGCCGGATGACCTTGCAAATCGAAGATTTTCACCTGCGAGACAACGTTGCGGACGTACTGGACGAAGACCTTGCCGGCGGAAAGCGACATATCCTCAAACGCAACGTCCGATTCGGGAACGATCTCCTTCCAGGCGTCGCGGCGCGGGTCCGCGAGGTTGACGAAGAAGATGTGCCATTTGGGCGCTTTCCAGTTGGTGCGCACGAAAAGCTTGCCGTCCTCGATCTGTCCGAAGAAGATCGACTCCGTGTCGTTGACGATTGGCTGGACGGGCTTGTCGCCTTGCAGATCCTTGAAATAGAGATCGGTGCGGGTGCTTCCCGAGCCGTAAACCACGGTAATCAGAAGGTGATGGCCGTCGGCGGAAAGTTGCGAGGCGATGATTTTGTCGGAAGCGAAACCCTTGCCGAAGATCTCGACGTCTGACGTGGCGGCGGAACCCATTACGTGATGAAAAACCCGAGGGCCATCGGGGCTGGTGCGGGCGTAGTACAGTCCGTGAGAGTTGGGTTCGAAGTCGACGGAGTAGTAGGTGGCTTGGGGCAGCTGTTCGGGCAAGTCGCGACGAGTTTTCATGTCGAGGAAATGAATTGTGGTTTCGTCTTGTCCACCGACACGCACGCCGTAGGCAACGAGAGAAGCGTCGCGAGATGCGGCCATGAGCGCGACACTGGTGGAATGATCGGAGCTGAGGCTCTGGGGGTCGAGGAGGACTTCGTCGGCGCCGTCCACGCCGTGGCGGCGGCAGATGACAAAGAGGTCCTGGTCGACGGCGCGCTTGGTAAAGAAATAGTAGCCGCTGCGTTCGAGCGGGGTGGTGAAGGAATCAATTTTTTGGAGTTCGCCGAGACGCTTGGAAATTTGCTGACGTCCGGGGAGCGCATCGAGGGCGGCGGAAGTGCAGCGATTTTGCGCTTCAATCCAGGCGCGGGTTTCGGCGCTGTCCTGATCTTCGAGCCAGCGGTAGGGATCGGGAATGGAGACGCCGTGCAGGGTATCGACCGTGGCGTCTTTGTGCGTGGATGGAGGGCATGCGCCGTTGGTGGGGCTTTCCTGGGCGACCGCTGTGACACAAGCGAAACTGCAAATACAAAGAAGAAGGAGGGGGCGAGCTAGGTGATGCGGCTTGCTTCGTGAGGCAAGCAGAAAGCCTGGAGTTTGCTTCAGCGTTGAGGCGCGGTGGCCTTGCTTGCCAATCATGAAGCCTCGCGATCTTTTCCGCGCCGGAGATGGGGAAAGCGGCACGCCTAAGTCGAGCGAAACGCTACCATCTCCAGTTAGGGGTTCGCAAGGATTCGGGCCGATGGGAGACCAGCGATTGCTAGTGACACGAGATGAAATCGGTGCATCCTAGGTCGCGATGGGGCGATTGCAAGACTTAGCGGTGACAATGTTGATCGCAGTTGTAGCGTGGGGCGTTGCGAAATGCAATGCGTTGGCGGGGGAACCGCGAACATTAGCGGCAGCGCAGCAAGCGCAGATGGCGGCCGGTCTTTCGCCAACCTTCTACCGCGATGTGCTGCCAATTTTGCAGCAGCATTGCGAAATCTGTCATCGCGTGGGCGGGATTGCGCCGATGTCGTTTGCGAGTTATCAGGAAGCGCGGGCGTACGCGGAATCGATCCGCACAGCGACGGGAAATCGGTCGATGCCGCCGTGGTTTGCGGTGCCGGGCATCGGGCATTTTTCGAATGATCCGTCGCTGACAGCGGAACAGATCGCGACGCTGGCGGCTTGGGCTGAGGCGAAAGCTCCCGAAGGTGATCGGCACGACGCGCCGTTGCCGATGCATTGGGCCGAGAGTTGGACGATTCCGCAGCCAGACTTGGTGCTGAAGATGGCGAAGGGCGTGGCGCTTCCTGCAAGCAGCGATGTTGATTACACGTACGAGATTGTGCCGACACACTTCGCGGAGGATCGGTGGTTGCAAAGCGTGGAGGTGCTACCGTCGTTGCGGGCGAATGTGCATCATGCGGTGGTGTATGTGCGGCCGCCGGGTTCGAACTGGTTGCGGCATGCGCCGATGGGGGTGCCCTTCACTGCGGAAACGCTGCGCGATCCGGAAGACCGGCGAGGCGCACACTGGACGGACGCCGATGTGCTACTAGTGTATGCGCCAGGCAGCTCGCCAGACGAGTGGCCAGCGACGATGGCGAAGTTCGTTCCCGCGGGGGCGGACCTGGTTTTTCAGATGCACTACACGACGAACGGGCACGCGGGGACGGATGAGACGCGAGTGGGCGTGGTGTTTGCGAAAAAGCCGCCGGCACAGCGGGTGTTGACGCTACAACTGACCAACGATCATTTCGTGATTCCGCCGGGGGCGCCGGATTATCGCGTGGAGGCGCGCGGGACCTTGCCGAATGACGCTTTGCTGCTGAGTTTTTTCCCGCATATGCATCTGCGTGGGAAACGGTTTGAGTACAACATTCTCAGTTACGAAGGAGCAGAGGGCCGGAACCTGAGGACGGGCGAATTCGGCCCCATACCGCGCGTGGAAACGCTGCTGCGCGTGAACTACCACTTTCACTGGCAGATGAGCTACCGACTTGCGGAGCCGCGATGGTTGAAGGCCGGCACGGAACTGCAAGCGGTCGCATGGTACGACAATTCGCGCGACAACCCGCACAATCCCGATCCCGAGGCCGCGGTGCACTGGGGCGATCAGACCTACGACGAGATGATGGTGGGATTTTTCGATGTGGCGGTGGCGGCGGGTCTGGACAAGAACAGCTACTTTAAACGCGAGAAGTAAGGAAGTAGCGAAGTAACGGAAACAAACGGAGAGCGATCGTGGAAATTAGTGCTGAATATGTGGACCTGACGGTCAGCGATGGCACGAAGATGCGGGCCTGGACGGCGCAGCCTGTGGCGCGTAGCGCACATCCAGGCTTGATCGTGTTTCAGGAGGCTTTCGGCGTCAATGCGCATATTCGCGACGTTACAGAAAGGTTTGCGCGGCAGGGTTACGTGGCCATCGCGCCGGAACTCTTTCATCGGACTGCGGCAGGAGGATTTGAGGTGCGTTATGACGATTTTCCCAGCGCGGCGCCACACATGCGTGCCCTGAAAGATGGGGCGATGGAAGCCGACGAACGCGCGGCATACGATTGGCTACGGGAAAACATAGCAAACGATGCCTTGATCTCTGCGATTGGCTATTGCATGGGTGGGCGGGCGGCGTTTTTGGCGGGGCTGACTCTACCGCTGGCGTGTACGGTTTCCCATTACGGAGGCGGGATCGCGCCGAATCCCACGAATCCGGGATTGCTCGGACGCGCGGCGGAGTTGCAATGTCCGATGCTGCTGTTCTGGGGAGGAAAGGACAAACACATCACACCGGAACATCGGAGAGCGGTGAATGACACCCTGACCGCGGAGGGAAAAGACTTCGTGCACGTGGAGATTTCGGACGCGGACCATGGGTTCTTCTGCGACGCGCGGCCTAGCTACGACGCGACTGCGGCGGGGCTGGCGTGGCCCTTGACGCTGGCATTCTTGAAGACGCACGGGTCGCACGGTCGGCGTACGGCCTGATGAGCTCCTTGGCGGAAGGTTCGCATCAAGACGCAACGGCCCGGGCGGGGCAAGCCCCGCCCCTACGACGGAAGCCATTGAAAATGGAAGCTGTTGAAACGCGCGGACTTGCCGGTCTTTGTGCGCCTTAGCGCCCCACTTGAGTACCAAAGAAGACCTATCTGACGAAAGTTGCGCACCTGCTATTTGCAGTTTGACCAACGCGTGCGCGGGCAGCTTGGACGCCCGCAAAGCGCTGTGCTAGATTGCAAAATTGGCGCTATTGGTGCGCCGAAACTCGTGCCGACACAGACTCCAATCGAAACTAAGCGGTCCACGGACCCCGCGGCGAGTCAGAAAATCAACCGCGTGGAGGTGTATTGGACCACGGTTACGTACAAGACTGTGGCGATCTACATCATCCTGGCCGCGGCGATTGTCTTTTCGGCGCTGTACATCGCGAGCCCGAATTGGTACTCGACGACAGTTCGCAAGATCAGCACGGCCATCGATACGAGCGACAACGAAAGTATCGCCATCAATCAGACGCAGGCGAAGTTCGTGAACCTGGACGGCAAAGTGCTGGTGAAGAAGGTGGATTCGGTGCAATGGGTGGAAGCCGACTTCCACACGACTCTCGACAAGGGCGATCTGGTGCAAACGGGGCCGGAGGGCGTGGCGCGCATAACCTTTGGTGACGGAACGTTTTACGTGGTGAAGTCCGACACCTTGATCACCGTCGAAGAAAATTCGATGGCCAGCAACAAGCCCACGAGCGTGGCCGTGCGCATCAATACCGGGTCGGTGGACCTGGCAACGCCAAACTGGGCGTCACCGGACTCCAAGGCCACGGTAAGCGTGGAAGATTCCACCGCGCAACTGCATTCGAACAGCCGCGCGGCGGTAAAGGCCGACCCGGATAAGAAGGAAACCGAAATCGTGATGGCCCGCGGCAGCGCCGAAGTCCAGCGCGGCCCGGAAAAGATTGAACTCGCACAATGGCAGAAAGCGACACTACCTGTCGGCGGACCGATCACCAAATCCGACGTGCTGGCGCCTCCCGACCTGGTCGAGCCTTTGAATCTGACGCCGATCATTGGCGAGAACCCGAAGACCACGAATATTCACTTCGAATGGAAGCCAGTGCAGGACGCGGTTTCGTACACGCTGCGCATCAGTACCACCTCGATGTTCACGAAAGCGGTTAAGTCGGCAACGGTCTCCGGTACCAGCGCGGAAATCAATGGACTCGATGCGGGGGATTATTTCTGGAACGTTTCCGCGACGGACCAGAAGAAGCGCTCCAGCGAAGTCAGCGACACATTCAAATTCACTTTGGTAGCGCAGGGCAAGACGCAGGAAATGGTGCTGGAGGTAGACAGCACGCAATTGCACGGGCGCGTGGTCGAGATCATCGGACGTACGGAACCCGGTGCGGCGCTGATCGTGAACGGCCAACCGGTGCCGAATATCGCTCCGGACGGCAGTTTCCGGCACTTTACCGAGCCGCTGACGCCGGGGGAGCATACCATTGTAGTGATCGGACAGAATCGCCGCGGAGGCACGGCGAAGCAGCAAGTGTCCATCGTCGTGCCCAAGTAGTGGTGTCCAACCAGCGCGTGGCTGCGCAGGAAAGTGGGAATGCGTCGATCGAAGGAGATCGCGCGAAAATGAAATCGACGACCGCAACGCGCGTGTCCAGGTCGTGGCGCCCGGGAACAAGTGGGCCGTTGATGGTCCGCAAAAAATTGTTTTCCGGGCAGTGGAGAGAAGCTCTCCGCGGGGAGATCGAGGAATGAACAAGAACGGTTACAACCTCAGGTCGGTCTTCAGTCTATTTTCTTCCGACCTGGCCATCGATTTGGGCACGGCGAACACGCTGGTGTTCTCGCACGGCAAAGGCATCGTCGTGAACGAGCCCTCCATCGTAGCCATCAACAAGAACAGCGGCGAAGTGGTGGCCGTGGGCCGCGAAGCAAAAGACATGCTGGGACGCACGCCGGGCAACGTCGTCGCCATCAAGCCGATGAAGGACGGCGTGATTGCCGATTTCAAAGTCACGGAAAAAATGCTGACGTACTTCATCCAGAAGGCGCACAACCGGCGCGTGCTGGTCCACCCGCGCATCGTCATCGGAGTTCCGAGCGAGATCACGCCGGTGGAAAAACGCGCGGTGCAAGACTCCGCTTATCGTGCCCGGGCCAGCGAAGTGTACCTGGTGGAACAAGCCATGGCGGCCGCGATTGGCGCGGGTCTGCCGATTGAGGAACCGTCCGGAAACATGGTCGTGGACATCGGCGGTGGCACGACCGACATCGCGGTTATTTCGATGAGCGGCATCGTCTATTCGCGCTCGGTGCGCGTTGCGGGCAACGAGATGGATGAAGCGGTCATGCAGTATTTGAAGCGCAAGTACAACTTGCTGGTCGGCGAGCGCACTGCAGAACAGATCAAGATGGAAATCGGCTCGGCCTATCCGCTGGAGAAGCCGCTGACCATGGAAGTGAAAGGCCGCAACCTGATCGAAGGCGTTCCCCGAACGGTCACGATCGACGACAGCGAGATCCGTGAATCACTTGCAGAGTGCGTTGCGACCATTTTGAATGCGATCCGCGTTGCGCTCGAGCGCACACCGCCCGAACTTTCCGCGGACATCAGCGATCGCGGCATCGTGCTCACCGGCGGCGGGGCGCTGTTGAAGAATCTGGATAAGCGTATTCGCGAGGAAACCGGGTTGCCAGTGTCGATCGCGGATGATCCGCTGGCTTCGGTGGTGCTGGGCACGGGGAAAATGCTTAGCGACTTTAAATTGTTGCGGCAGGTTTGCATCGACTAGAAGCCGCCTCGTCGATGCTCGTGAAGAGGCTTGCGCTTCAGAGTCTGCGCGCAACGGGAGAGCACGGCTTACGACTTTAGCCTTTGAAATGAATGTTTGGAGTCTGGAGTTGGCTGATCGTTAGCGGATACGCTGGAGAAAAGCGCACAGACACTTCGAAGTTTCCGTGTAAACAAGAGTGTCTGTGCTACGGGACGCCATGGTTGCCATTCCTTCTCGCCATAAATCGCTGGTGCTGCTCGCGGGGGTTATCGTGCTGCAGGTGTTGCTGCTTGCGGTGCAGATCCGGCGCGACTCGCAGGGACGACTGATTCGCGTGTGGACCGTTGGGGCGGTGACGCCGTTTGAGCGCGCGGGAGCAACCGGAATCGGCGGCATCCGAGGCGCCTGGCGACACTACTTCGCCCTGCAAAACACCTCGCGCGAGAATGAACGACTGCGCCACGAAAACGACACGCTCAAGCTGCAACTCAACCAATTGCAAAGCAAAGCAGCGGAAGCGGACCGCCTGGCTACCCTGCTTACTTTCCGTCAGGCGCACCAGTCGATATCCATGGTGGCGGCGCGGGTTATCGGCACGAGCGCTGACACCGCGAGCCAGACGATTTACCTCGACCGCGGGGAACGCGACGGCATCCGGCGCAACATGGGCGCTATTACGCCTGATGGGGTCGTCGGCAAAGTCATCGAATCCTACCGCGACACTTCGCAAGTCCTCTTACTTACCGACAAGGACAGCGGCGTCGGCGCCATGCTGCTAGAATCGCGCATACAGAGTCCAGTTGGAGGCGTGGGCGAACCGCTGCTTTCGATGAAGTATGTCGCGAACGACGATACCGTGAATATCGGCGATCGCGTGGTCACCAGCGGCATGGATCGCATTTTTCCGCGCGATCTTCCGGTCGGCACGGTGACGCAAATCAAGCCTGGAAATCCGTTCAAGCAAATCCGGTTGCGTCCTGCGGCGAACCTCGAACGTTTGGAAGAGGTGATCGTCTTACTGTCGTTGCAGCCCCTCGAACTTAACAAAGACACTTCTGCGGCCGAAGTCACCAAGAAGAACGCGCCGGGTCCGGCTAAGACGGAAAAGCCATGAACGATACATACGATCTGCGAATCGCCGAAGCTCACATTGAGGTGCATAAGTTTCGCGGCGGCACGATTGCTGCTGCAACCATCATCGCCCTCTTTTTGCAGACGTCCGTGCCCGTCTATTTCCCGAAGTTCGCGGTTCTCGACTTGCCGCTTCTCCTCACCATCTACTTCGGTCTTAGCCGGCGCAATCCCTCGACGGGGTTGCTGCTCGGCATGATGATTGGGCTGCTGCAAGACAGCTTGAGCGGCCCGACCATACCTCTGGGCTTGTACGGCATTGCCAAAACGATCGTGGGTTACCTGGCGTCGTCGATCGGCGCAAGGCTCGACACCGAGCATCCCATCGCCAGGTTTGCGCTGACGATTATTTTCTTCGGTATTCATCAGGGTCTCATCGTAATTACGCGGCGTCTGCTGCTGGCGCAACCCGAGGGCTGGTTCACGATGCACCTCGCGATCGGCGCCGCGGTCAACGCAATTGTTGGCATTCCGCTGTTCATGCTCCTCGATCGCCTGCGTAAAAATTAACGACAAAGCGCTTTCCCCCTCATCGCGCAGTCTGCTAGCATCACCGACAGATAGCGGCTCATTCCCTACCCTGAGAGTCTCATCGGACATTGAGCGGAAGGAGTACCTCTGGCATGGGGTCATCTACTTTTGATGTCGTAACCGTTGGCGGCGGGCTAGGCGCGTCTGCGTGCGCCGCGTCGATGGCCCGAAGTGGCGTGCGCGTCCTGGTTCTGGAGAAGGAAACACAGTTCAGAGACCGTGTGCGCGGTGAATACCTCGCGCCCTGGGGCGTCGCGGAAGCACGAGAACTGAGCGTCGAAGCGCAACTCGTGGAGACCTGCGCGACGCAGGTTCCGTGGATCGACATGGGCTTTGGTCCGCGGAATCTTGTCGAAACGACCTCGCAACAATTGGCGGCCCTCTCTTTTTTTCATCCGGAAATGCAGGAGGCGCTTCTGGCGGAGGCGGAGTCTGCCGGAGCGGAGGTTCGTCGAAGCGTGGCCGTGACGAGTATCCAGCCCGGCACAAATCCCTCCGTCGTGGCTACCAGCAATGGGCGGGAGGAGCGGATACCTGCCCGCATGATCGTTGCCGCCGATGGACGTGGATCGCCAGTGCGAAAGTGGATGGGCTTCACGGCCGAGAGGAATCAGCAGCCCTTCCATTTTGCGGGCGTGCTGCTGACCGGGGTATGCACGCGGAAAGACATGGGAACGTTTGTGTTCAATCCGGAATTCGGCCTGGTCGGCGGAATCGTTCCGCAGGGCGGCGACCGGTTTCGCGGCTATCTTGGCTACCCGACAAACGGAAGCTTTACGCTGCAGGGCAGCGATAAATTTTTGACCTTTCTGGCCGAATCTCGAAAGGTTGGACCGATGTTCATTGAGTGCTACACGCAAGCTCAAAGCTTGGGGCCACTGGCGTCGTTCGACGCGGGAGACGTCTGGATTGACCATCCCTACCGTGATGGAGTTGCTTTGATTGGCGAAGCGGCTGCAACGAGTGATCCGAGTTTCGGGCAGGGGATGTCTTTGACGCTGCGCGACGCCCGCGTCTTACGGGACGCGCTGTTGAGCCATTCCGATTGGGACCAGGCTGGACATCTTTACGCAGAGCAACATGACATCTATTTTCATCGCCTTCATACCGTCTGCTGCTGGCTCCGCAATCTTTTCCAGGAACAAGGGGCGGAAGCCGACGCGCGGAGGCAAAAGGCGATGCCGCGAATCGCCGAGGATTTGTCGCGCGTGCCCGACCATCTGTTTGGCGGGCCGGAATTGCCGATGGATGAAAAAATCCGGGCGCGATTCTTCGGAGAGTGCTGAGGGATTGACGGAACTCGAACGGGATCCGCGGATCTCAACTCAACAAAAACTGCTTGAAGTCGTCGTATCCGCTTGAAATCGGCAGCGACAACTTTGGCCGCTTGAGGTAAGCGGCGAGGCGATCGGGCAGTGGAGGCGCGGTGCCGATCGCGCGCATGACCACGTCGGCGAATTTCGCGGGGTGCGCCGTCGCAAGCACCAGACCTTGCGAAGGCTCGGAGTGTGCGCGTTTGTAGGCTTCCCAGCCGAGGACGCCGACCGCGGTATGCGGGTCGGCGATGTAGTTAAACCGCTCGTACAGGGTTTCCATCGCGCCGAGTGTTTCGTCGTCGGTCGCGCCGTGGCCCCAGATTTCGCGCTGCACATATTCCAGGCGCCCGCGGCACAAGTCCAGCAAGCGCGGAAAATTATTGGGGCTGCCCACATCCATCGCGTTGGAAACCGTCGCGGCCGCGGGCCGTGGATGAAACACTCCGGTGCGTAGGTATTCCGGCACAACATCATTGGCATTGGTGGACGCCACGAATCGGGCTACCGGCAATCCCATCCGCTTGGCAAAAATTCCCGCCGTCAGATTTCCGAAATTTCCGCTAGGCACCGATACGATCAGCGGTACGGAGGCGACCGGAAGTTGCCGGTACGCCGCCACGTGATAGAACATCTGCGGCAGTAGCCGCCCGATGTTGATGGAATTCGCCGAGGTCAGAAACGCGCGCTTGTTCAACTCCACATCCGAGAACGCTTGCTTCACCAGCCGCTGGCAATCGTCAAAGGATCCGGCGACTTCCAGCGCGGTGATGTTTTCGCCCAGCGTGGTGAACTGCTTCTCCTGCGCTTCGCTGATGCGCTTGGACGGATACAAAATGACCACGCGAATCCCCGGCACGCCCAGGAAACCATGCGCCACGGCGCTTCCCGTATCCCCCGATGTTGCCACCAACACCGTTAACGGACGGGTCTCGCCGCGAACGAAATAACCCATCAAACGCGCCATGAAGCGCGCGCCAAAATCCTTAAACGCTAGGGTCGGGCCGTGAAACAGTTCGAGAATGTGCAGCCCTGGCGACAGCGAAACCAATTTCACCGGAAAATTGATGGATTCGCTGACCACTTGCCACAAAACTTCCTCTGGCACCTCAGGACCCGCGAACGGCTTCACCACCCGGAAACAAACTTCCGTAAACGGCAGCGCACGGAATTCTTCCAGTTCTTCCGGCGAGCGCCGCGCGATCTCTACCGGCATGTACAGGCCGCCATCCGGGGCAAGCCCACGCAGCACGGCGCCGCGCAGCGATGTCAGCGGAGCTAGCTTCGAAGTGCTTCGGTACCTCATTCGGCGGATGTCATGGTGTTTGATTCACGCTTGCTTGCCTGGCTGAAGCCAGGCGCCTACATTTCATGCGAGTCGTGGCGTTGGCACGCACTATAGTCCGCTGGCACGGCCGGATTTTTTCTCGATCTGCGCGCGAATTTTCTCGAGAAACGCCGCCGCGCCGCCGGACGCATCGTCCGACTGTCCAGACAGGGTGTGCAGGTCGGACACGGGTAAAGTGCAATGTGCCAAGGCCTCGTAACTCTGTCGGCGGGCCGCCACCAGCGCGGGGTAGCATCGCGCGACAGTCTCGTGCGGAGTCTCGCGATTCCTGGGCTGAAACGCACCACGCCACAAAACGGGCTTCGGGTCTGTTAGATAGCGTTCGATCAAAAGCTGCCGCTCTTCCGCGGATGCCGCCAGGTATACCACGGTCATTTGCCGCCGAAGCCGCATGAGGACATTGTTGCCGGTGTAGATGACGCTGCCGGTGGTATCCAGAATCAGCTCGCGACTCGGATCCCGCTCGAGTTCGGTCAACAGCTCGTCGAGCGCCGCAATCTCGGCGGAAAGATAGTCCGCTTCGCGTTGCGCATAGGTGGGACTGTCCGGCCAGCCCATCCAGGCCGCCACTCCGCTGAGGCCGCTATATCCGTCGGTGGCCAGGTGCGCGCTGAGGCGCTGCTCAATGCGGTCGTCGCACGAGATGCTCGGGTGGCCGCTGGCCGCTAAACGCTTTGCCCAGAATGTTTTGCCGGAGCCGGACATGCCGACGAGGGCGATTCGCAATGCGGGGGGCGGTTGGCTGGCCATGGGTTCGTTTCAGTACGATATCGTGTGGTTTGTCTGTGGGCAAGTTTTCCCGACGAAGGATGTCCCGTCGGTGGAACCGCGAGCTGCGGATGGTTTTTCCTTCAGGCAAACGGTGGAACGAAATCGTTCGAAACATTTTCTATCCCTAAGCGTCTTAGGGATAGAGTAGGTGATCAGGGCCATTTGGTTGCCAAGCGGGAACAGCCGGGCGGAGCCCTTCGAGGCTCAGGGGCAACAATCCCCGCCCTACAAACGGCAAGTCGGACGATGCCTGGAGGGACATGTCGATGGCGGAGAAGAAAACGCAGCCGGGAGAGCTGCTGCAGGGAACGCTGGACTTACTGATCCTGAAGGCTCTGGCGAGCGGCGCTATGCACGGTTACGCGGTCGCCGAGTGGATTCACGAGAGTTCGCAGGATGTGCTGCGCGTGGAAGAAGGCGCCCTCTACCCGGCATTGCACCGGCTGGAGTTGCGCGGCCTATTGTCGGCGCAATGGGGCATGTCGGATAACAACCGGCGCGCGAAATATTACTCACTGACCGCAGCCGGCCGAAAGCAATTGGCGCAGGAGACGGAATACTGGCGGCGGATGTCGGGCGCGGTCGCGCGCATCTTGCAGACGGCCTAGGAGGGAGCCATGTTGCGGGGGTGGGCAATTCGAGCGTGGCTTCGGGCGAAGACGCTATGGAAGCGCCCTCAACTCGACCGCGACCTGGACGATGAAGTCGCGTTTCACATGGCGATGCGCGAAGCGAAAAATCGCGAAGCGGGAATGGCCGGTGACGAGGCGGGCTGCGCCACGCGACGCCAGTTCGGCAACGTGACACAGCTCAAAGAAGAGGCCCGCGAAGTTTGGATCTTTGCTTCCTTCGAAACCTTTTGGCAGGACCTGCGCTATGGAGCGCGGGTGCTGCGGAAAAATCCGGGCTTCGCGATCGTTGCTGTATTGACACTTGCGCTGGGGATTGGCGCGAACACTGCTATTTTCAGCGTGGTGAAAGCTGTCCTGCTGAATTCGCTTCCTTATCGACAACCAGATCGCCTGGTGACTCTGGCCCAAGGCGACGCAGAGACGCCAAATCCGGTGCACGTTTCCTATGCCGAGGTCGAGGATTGGAAGGCGCGCAATCGGTCCTTTCAGCAAATCGCCCTATATAGAGGATGGACACCGGCAGCGTCACACGATGGCGTTCCGGGGATGGTCTTCGGGCTTCGCGTTACGCGCAACTTCTTTGACTTGCTTGGTGTTTCGCCCCGCCTCGGACGCGGGTTTTTGCCGGAGGAGGATCGTCCCGATCGCTGGCATGTGGTGATCCTCAGCCATCCATTCTGGGTCCGGCAGTTCGGCGGGAACGAGAATGTCATCGGTCAAACTATTTTGTTGAATCAGGTTCCCTTCCAAATCGTCGGCGTGTTACCAGAGAACTTTGATCCGCTTTCTTTTACCGACGCGGGTAGCCCGCCGGACGTATGGGCGCCGCTTGGGTACGACCTTTCACTGCCCAACGCCTGCCGGACATGCCAACACCTTTCTGCGGTGGGTCGATTGAAGGACGGAGTCGGCATCGGCCAGGCCCAGGCGGAGATGAATTCGATTGCGGCGCGGCTCGCCCGCGAATACCCGAACGAATATCCTGAAAACGCGACGATGCTGATCCAACCGCTGCGCGAAACCTGGTACGGCAAAGTGCAAACCACACTGTGGCTGCTTCTGGGCGCGACCGGAGTGGTTCTTCTGATCGCGTGCGCCAACGTTGCTAACCTGCTGCTGGCGCGAGCCGCCAAAAACAATCGCGAAGTTGCGTTGCGGTCCGCATTGGGAGCGACGCGAACGCGGATTGCGCGACAACTTCTCACCGAGAGCACGCTGCTGAGTTCGATCGGTGGCGCCGCCGGAGTGCTCCTGGCGATTTGGGGAACGGCGCTGCTGGCGAAATGGGCGCCGGCAGAAATTCCGCGCGTGAATGACATTCATGTCGATCCGGGGGTTTTGCTTTTCGCGCTGCTGATCAGTACAGCCACGGGGATCGCGATGGGGCTGGTGCCCGCGTTGCAGGCTTCTCGTGTGGATCACCGGGAAGCCATGCAGCAATCGTCGCGTGGAGTGATTGGAGGGCGCCGCCGATTCCGCAGCGTGTTGGTGTCATCGGAAATTTGTTTGGCGTTTATCCTTACAGTTGCGTCGGGTCTGTTGTTGAAGAGTTTCGTGCGCGCGTGGAACGTCGAGCCTGGTTTCAATCCTCAGAATCTCTATGAAGTGAATTTTTCGCTGACGGGGGCGAAATACCAGGACGAGAAGGTGGCGGTTCGCACGCAGACCGAAGTGTTGGACCGCGTACGGCGGATTCCGGGAGTGGACGCTGCCGCCATCGTAAGCACTCCTCCCGTCGCGGGAAGTTTCGGAAGCTTCGATCAGGCGGGATTTGTCATTCAGGACCGGCGAATTCCCGATCCGCAGGTTCCCACGGTGGATCGTTACGTGGTGAGTAGCGACTATTTTCGCACCGTGGAAGTGGCGTTGCTGCGCGGCCGGCTGTTCGCCGAATCGGACACGGCGACGAGCAGCCCTGTGGCCCTCATCAGCGAGATGACAGCGCGGGAGATTTTCCCCGGCGAAGACCCGCTCGGAAAGAGAATTCAACTTGGCGGCCGTCACGACGAACAGCCGTGGGCGGAAATCGTGGGTATTGTCGGCAACATTCATCAATATGGACTCGATGCCCCAGTAACACCCCAAGCGTATCTGCTCTATTCGCAATTTCCGTTCAACTACGCAACCGTTCTTTTCGCTCGCAGCAGTATGGGCGCGGCCGCGCTGACTCGCGCAATCGAGGAACAGATTTGGGCCGCCGATAAGAATACGCTGGTGTTCAACCCCTTCCTGCTGACGCAAATTGTCTCCGATTCATTGGCGCAGCGGCGCTTCACGATGTCGCTGCTATCCGGATTTGGCGCACTCGCGTTGGCGCTCGCAGCAATCGGAATCTACGGAGTGCTGTCGTGCACCGTGGCACAACGCACCAACGAAATTGGCATTCGCATGGCGTTGGGAGCACGTGGCGGTGAAGTCGGGCGGATGATCCTTCGAGAAGCGCTGATCATGACGATCCTGGCTCTGTCGATCGGATTGGCATGCTCGCTGGTGCTCACGCGAGTGCTGCGCAGTCTACTTTTTGGTGTGTCTCCCACGGATCCTGGCACGTTGCTGGCGGTTTCCGCTGTCGTGCTTGCGGTGGCTGCGCTATCGGCGTTCCTGCCTGCGTGGCGCGCAACGCGAGTCGATCCGATGGTCGCCTTGCGGTACGAATGACGTCGGAAACGCAGGAGGGCGAATGCCGTTCGAACAACTTCACAGACTCCGGCAACGCCTTAGAGCGGCAGCGAAGCGAAGACAGCTTGAGCGCGAGCTGAACGACGAAGTCAGTTTTCATTTGGCGATGCGCGAAGCGAAAAACCGCGAAGCGGGAATCGCCGGTGATGAGGCCCGCTTTGCAGCCGTGCGCCAATTCGGAAACGTGACGCGCATCCGAGAGAACAGCCGAGCGATATGGACGTTTGCCTGGGCGGAAACGCTGTGGCAGGACATTCGCTTCGGCGCGCGCATGCTGATCAAGGATCCCGGCTTCACGTTCGTGGTTGTGCTCATGCTGGCCCTCGGAATCGGCGTGAACACGGCCATCTTCAGCATCGTTAACCGCCTGATGCTTCGGCCGCTGCCCCTAAGCGATCCGGCAAGTCTCGCGTATCTGGCATTTCCGCACGGAACGGAACTCGTTGACACTCAGTTTTCGTTTCCGGAATTCACCGACATTCGCAAGCAGACGTCAGCACTCTTTTCCGATCAAGCCGGAATGATTTTTGGAGGTCTCGCAGGATTCGAAAATCAGTCCGATGGTCTGACGGTGGACGGAAAAACCGAGGCGGTACAGACGGCGTTCGTTACCGGGAACTTCTTCTCAATGCTCGGCATTGCTCCCTCGCAAGGCCGGCTGATTCTGCCATCCGAGGGAAATGCGCCCGGAGCCGATCCAGTCGTCGTGCTCGGCTATCGCTACTGGAAAACGCGTTTTCGTTCCGACCCACAGATCGTCGGCAAGAAAGCCGGAATCAACGGCCATCTAGTCACGATTGTGGGCGTCGGCCCCGAAGGATTCGACGGAGTTGCACCGCTCATCAGCATGCAGGCGTACCTGCCCCTGGGCATGGCCACCCTGGACAGCGGCGGCAATTCGGCTTTTCTGACCGACTCAAAAAATCGCAGCCTTGTCGTCATCGCTCGATGGAACAGAGGGATGAATGGCGATAAAGCCCAACCGGAGCTAAGCGTGGTCGGGCAGCGTCTGTTCCAGCAGAATTCACGACCCGATGAGTCGAGCGCGCTTCGCGCTATACCCTTGCGTCCTCCCGGTATGACCAACCCGCCCGGACTGCTGCCGAAGCTCGCGAATCTCTTCCTGATCCTCGCGGCGCTCGTCTTGATACTGGCGTGCATCAATGTGGCGAATCTTCTGCTCGTTCGCGCCACCGCGCGCGAGCGAGAGATGGCGGTCCGCGCCGCGCTCGGGGCTTCGCGAGTGCGTGTGGTGCGCCAGTTGCTGACAGAAAGCGTGCTGCTCTCCGCGCTTGGCTGCCTCGCGGGTCTGGCCATCGGCGTGAACGTAATTGGGGCCATTACCGCTTTGCCGTTGGAAACCGACCTGCCGCTGGTGCTGGACTTTGCCTTCGATTGGCGAGTCTTCGCCTACGCCGCTGGCGTTGCGTTGTTAACCGGCATCCTAGTCGGTCTCTTCCCCGCGCTTCGCGCCTCGCTCAGCAACTTGCGAGAGGTGTTGCATGCGTCGGGTCGCGGCGCGACCGGACGCCGACAACGCCTGCGCACCGTTCTGGTAGCCGCGCAAGTGGGTGGTTCGCTCGCACTCCTTATCGTCGCGGGACTATTTCTCCGAAGCCTCTACAGCGCGCAAAACGCCGACCTCGGATTCGACCCGACAAACGTCCTCAACCTAACGGTTGACCCTCACGAAATCGGCTATGACAAGACGCAGGGCATCGCGTTCTACAAGGAGTTGCTGGAACGTGTCCGCGCGATGCCCGCCGTGAAATCCGCCAGCATCGCATCCACCATTCCTTTTGGCGAAGTGGTTCTAGGCGACGACCTCGAGATCCCTGGCCATCCGTCTGCCCCCGCGCAGAATCAGCGCGCACCTCACGCCATCTACACCGCAATTTCTTCAGGCTATCTCCGAACGATGAGCATTCCCCTGGTTCGTGGCCGCGAAATAACGGACGCCGACAATGAGAATGCGCCGCGCGTGGCGGTGATTAATTCGGCGATGGCCGAACGCTTTTGGCCAAAACAGGATCCCATCGGCAAACGCTTTGTTCGAACCAGTGATCCCAAACAACCGGTCGAAATCATCGGCATAGTCAAGAACAGCCGGTTCGACCAGGTTTACGGACCGTTCGGGGAAGCTTTCTTCGTGCCGTACACGCAAGTTTATGCGCCCACGGAAACCCTCCAGATTCGAGCAGGCGAAAAACCGGAGGCGGTTTTCCGGAGCGTCGAAGAGGTAATCCGTTCCATCGCGCCTACCATGCCCATTTCCGGAATCCGCACGATGTCTCGAGCCGTTCGTGGCATCAACGGTCTGTTGCTTTTCGAGATCGCTGCAGGCTTGGCGGGCGCCCTCGGCATTTTGGGGTTTGTGCTGGCCGTCGTCGGCGTTTACGGCGTGATGTCCTACTCCGTCAGCCGCCGGACCTCCGAAATCGGAATCCGCATGGCGCTCGGCGCCCAGCCCGGCCAGGTCCTCGCGATGATCTGCCGTCAAGGCGCGATTGTAGTTGGCTTCGGACTGCTGGCCGGTCTGGCTGGAGCATTCGCCATCGGACGCCTGGTCAGCGACTTCCTCGTCGGCGTGACGCCGAACGATCCCGTCACCTACATCGGCGTCTCGCTTTTGCTCGCCGGCATTGCTCTTTTAGCCAGCTATCTCCCGGCCCGGCGCGGAACCTGCATCGATCCAATGGTCGCACTGCGCCACGAATGAACCGTCCGGAACGTGGGAGGGTGAATGCCGTTCGAGCTGTTTCACAAATTCCGGCAACGCCTTGGGGCAGCGACGAAGCGAAGACAGCTGGAGCGCGAGCTGAACGACGAAGTCGCTTTTCACCTGGCGATGCGTGAACAGAAGAATCGCGCCGCGGGCATGGATACAGACGAAGCGCGCTATACGGCGCGACGCCAATTCGGGAATGTTACCGGCGTCAAGGAGAGGAGCTTGATCTTGTGGAGGTGGACCGCGATTGAGGCGCTGTGGCAGGACCTGCGATATGGCGCGCGATCTCTCCGCAAGAGTCCGGGGTTCACGATGGTAGCGGTGCTGACGCTGGCGCTGGGAATCGGCGCGCCGACGGCGATCTTCAGCGTGATCGATTCGGTGATGTTGCAGCCCCTGCCATTCACGGAGCCAGCCCAATTGGTCAGCATCCTCTCAACCAAGAACGGCGCGACTCTGGACGGGCCCTCGGCGCTGGATGCGCGCGACTATGCGCAAAACAATCACAGCTTTCAGAAGATGGTGGTCTACGACCACTGGCGAAAGAACGTGAATCTCGGCATCGCGGGATCTGAACCCGAACAGATGATCGTCGGTCTGGTTCCGGCTGCGTATTTTGAAATCTTGGACGTGCGACCCCTGATGGGCCGCTTGTTTACAGAGGATGAGAATCACTACGGCAAACACTATGTGGCGGCGATCGACGCGAACCTGTGGAGGAACCGGTTTGCGAGCGACCCGGCGATTCTCGGCAAGAAGATTCGCATCAACGAGGAATCGTACACAATTGTAGCGGTGATCCCGGTTGCGATTCCGGATTGGATGGAAAACCGGCGGCCAATCCATCTCTGGGCTCCGTTCGCGATCGCGGGAACGGACTGGTCCGAATCCTCGCGCGGCGCGCGCGATAACACCGCAATCGGCAGGCTGAAACCAGGAGTAACGATCGCGCAAGCGCAAGCGGATCTGGCGACCATCGCCGCTGGCCTTGCCGCTGTGCATCCGGTTGATCGCGGCGTTGGAGTAAAGCTGGCGCCATTGGCCGACAAGCGAATCGGGACCCTAAAGCCAGTGCTGTTCATGCTCATGGGAGCGGTCAGCCTGGTCCTGCTGATCGCGTGCTCGAATCTTGCGAATCTGCTGCTGGCGCGCAATGCAGTGCGACAGCGGGAACTAGCGGTGCGTGCGGCGTTGGGCGCGGGCCGATCTGGGCTGGTGCGGCAATTGCTCGCGGAAACGCTGCTGCTTTCGTTGATTGGCGGCGCCGCTGGGCTGGCCCTCACTCAGTTTGGACTTGTGGCGCTAACGAGAACGCATCTCGACGAGTTTCCTCAACTTGCCGACATTGGGATTCACGCCCCCGTTTTGATCTTCACGCTGGTGACTTCGCTGCTGACGAGTCTTCTGTTTGGTTTGGCGCCTGCGCTAACCGGCACGCGCGTGCAGGTGATTGATGCACTAAAAGAAGGAGGGCGCTCCGGGTCCGCAGGAGCGCGTCGATTGCGCCTGCGCAATGCACTGGTGGCCGCGGAGATGGCGCTCTCCCTGATATTGGTCGTGGGCGCGAGTCTGCTGGTGCAAAGCATCGTGCGATTGCAGCGGCAGGATATCGGAGCGCGCGCCGACCACCTGTTGAAGGGTCATTTTTATCTGCCTCCCGCGCGTTACCCGAATGCCGATGCGATCACACACTTCTCCGATGAGCTTGGGCAACGAGTGCGTTCGCTGCCGGGCGTTACTTCCGCGAGCGTGACGACGCTGTATCCGCCAGAAAGCCGCTGGACGCAGATGATCGGAATTGCGGGACGCCCGACGCCCCGAATCGAGGAAATCCCAACGTCTTACTTCGGTGTGGCGGATGCTGCTTTTCTGCGCACTCTGGGCATACCGCTTCTTCGCGGAAGAGATTTTGCGGAGACCGACACGGCAACGAGTGCGCCGGTTGCCTTGATCAGCGAGGAGTTTCGGCGCCGCTTTTTCCCAACGGAAGACCCCATTGGACGGCAGGTTCACATCGGTCCGCCGGCCGGCGCGCTGGGAACGGTCCCAGGCGCCAACACTTGGGATTTTTCGGACGTGACGGTCATTGGCGTCATCGGCGATATCAAGAATGCGGGTCTCGCTGCCGCCTCGAAACCTGAAATTGTCTGCCTCTATTCCCAACATCCGGCCGTGAACTACGGATTCAAGGACATCGTTATTCGCACCGCCGTCGCACCGCACTCGATCGAACCAGCGGTACGCAACCAGATTCGTGACCTGGATGCCGATATGGTGTTCGCGGAGGTCGAGACCATGGATGAAATGATCTCGGACGAGACCGGCGGACAACGGTTTACGGCCATGTTGTTGTCGCTGTTTACCGCCGCCGGGTTGGCGCTCGCCATTGTTGGTGTGTACGGCGTCGTGTCGTATCTCGTGGCCCAGCGAAAGCAGGAATTGGCCGTGCGCGTGGCGTTAGGTGCGACGCCGCGAGACGTCTTGTGGTTGGTGCTGCAGCAAGGATTAAAAGTGGCGCTCGTTGGCGCAGCGATTGGCATGTGCGGCGCCTGGGGAATGCAGCCGCTGATGGGCCGATTTCTGTTTGGGATTTCGCCTGCAGATCCAGTGACGTTTGCAGGTGCGGCCATTTTCTTGATCGGCGTGGCAGTGACGGCAAGCGCCATTCCGGGAGCTCGGGTTATGCGTCTCGATCCGGCACATGCGCTTCGTCAAGATTAGGGGACGAGCTCTCGCACTCGAAGTCGCAAATGAATTTTGGGAGTAGAAGAGCATGTTGCAATGGGCGAACCAAATCTGGCTCCGTCTGAAGGCGCTGGGAAAGCGAAATTGTAGGAGTGGTGGGGGTGCGGCGGGCTGTGGCGTAGGCGACCACGCTATAGAGACGCCGATCGTAACCAGCACCAAGCCAACCGCCGCGAAGACGCTCATCAGCAGAAGACCAAAACGCGGGCCGGCGTACGATTGCAAGCTGATGTAGTTGTGTGGGCTACGGATCGCAGCGTTCCCATGACGCTGACTGCGTATGGCGCTCGGTGCTACCCGCGGCGATGCGCTCAAACTCGTTTTCGGAATGGGCATGCGCGTCATCGGGCTGGGTGTCGGCATCGGCTTGGTGGCCAGCCTTGTGCCATCACGAGTGTTAGCCAGCCAATTGTGGCGAGTCTCGGCGCACGATCCCATCACCATCGCGTGCGTTGCGGCTCTCCTGCTCGCCACGGGCGCGCTTGCCTGTTGGTTCCCGGCGCGACGCGCCACCGGAATCGAGCCCACCTTGGCGTTACGCCACGACTAGTCCGCAAGCCTCTCACCCTGGCCAAGCCTAGTGGCTTACAGGAACCTGTACACCAGGACGGCTTGCAGCGCCTCGCCGCCAAGTGTACCGTTGAAAATGACTTCTCTCGCGATGCGGGAGACACGTCAGAAGCGCATTTTCATAACGCGAGCAAGCTCCGATAATATCGGATCGGGCTGAGGAATAGCCCTGATTGGCGCGGCTGCTGAAGAGCTGCGGATAGAAAGCCTCGCGCGGGGATTTCGTGTCGTACTGGTTCCGTGACGACAATCGGTTGCCGCAAGCGCGGCTGGCAGTGGTGTCCTACGTCATTGTGGGCATGATCGGGCTGTTGCTGATCGGGTTCTGGAAGCTCCAGGTCATCGACTCCGATAAGTATTCGCAGTGGGCCGATCGCAACCGCATTCGCTCCATTCCGGTAATCGCGCCGCGCGGCCGCATGCTCGATCGCGACGGGCGCGTGCTTGTCGACAACTACCCTTCTTTCAGCGTCTTGCTGCTGCGCGATGATCCGACGCTGGTGATGAAGAATCTCCCGGTCATCGCGGAAGGATTGGGCGTTCCGCTCAACGATCTAGCCGACCAGCTCGACAATGCCAGGGAGCTTCCCAAATTTCAGCCCATCGTGATCAAGCCGGAAGCGACGCCCGCCGACGTGGCTTTCATCGAGTCGCACCGCTCGGATATCCCCCTGCTCGAAATGCTGATGGTGCATCGGCGGCGTTACCTGCCCAACGGCTTCATGGCCCACGCTAGCGGGTATGTCGGGGAAGTCAGCGAAAAGCAGATTGAAGACAGCAACGGCAAGTTCCGGCCCGGCGATTTCGTCGGCAAATCCGGGCTGGAGCGCCAATACAACGATTCCTTGCAAGGCACCGACGGCATGCGCCGCGTTATCGTCAACAGCGTAGGCAAGGAAGTCGACCGCCTCCCCACGCAGGAGGCCATTCCCGGTAAGCAGATCCAGCTCACCATCGACTACGATCTGCAGCAGGTCGCCGAACAATCGCTGGGCACGCGACCCGGCGCGGTGGTGGCCCTCGACCCGCGAAACGGCGAAATACTGGCGATGGTCAGCCGCCCCACTCCTGACCCCAACGATTTTGCCGTACGCATTTCGAACAAGCAGTGGAAAGACCTCAACGAAGACCCTCTGAAGCCCTTGTTAAATCGCGCGATTCAAGCACAACTGGCGCCGGGTTCCGTCTTCAAGATCGTCACCGCCACGGCCATGCTGGAAGATCATGTCCCGCCGGAAAGTTTCACCGCTTACTGTCCGGGCTACGCCACATTTTACGGACGCCAGTTCAAGTGCTGGGTTTTCGGGAAGAGCTCTCACGGTACGGTGGACCTGAAAAAGGCCATCATGGAATCGTGCGACATCTTCTTCTATAACGTGGGCATGCGGCTGGGCATTGACCGCCTCTCCTACTACGGCAGCCATCTCGGCATCGGACACAAAACCGGAATCGATCTGCCTTCCGAAGAACCGGGACTCATGCCGTCGGAGGAATGGGTAGAGAAAACTTTTCACCGTAAATGGTATGCCGGCGAAACCATTTCGGTCTCCACCGGACAAGGCGCCGTCATCACCACGCCCCTGCAATTAGCGCGGCTCATCGGCGGAATCGCAAGCGGTGGCGTTTTCAAGCAGCCTCATTTGCTGAAGGACGCCCAAAACGTGGCGGAAGAACGTTTCGCCATCTCGGAACCCACCGTTGAAAAGATCACCGACGCGATGTATGCCGTGGTGAATGAAGGCGGCACGGGCGGATCACTCAAACTTGCCGGAATCGAGCTGAGCGGAAAATCGGGAACCGCACAGGTCATCGGATACGCGACGCGAGAGAGACTCGGCAAACAGAAAAAATTCGAGGATAACGCCTGGTTTGTTGGCTATGCGCCGCGCCGCAATCCGGAAATCGTCGTCTCCGTATTGGTCCAGGAGAGCGGCCAACACGGTGGAACCGCGTCCGGACCTGTCGCGCGCGACGTCATCAAAGCCTACTACGATAAGAAGAACAAGAAGATGGATGGGCAGATCACTGCTGACGGAACACAGTTCGATCCGGCCAGGAATGCGCCGGCAGCCGCGGCCATTCAGCCGCAGCCGATCTTGAAGCAGCAAGGTCAGCCACAAACCGTGCCAGCGCGCGCCAAGGCTGACAGAAACTAGGGCCCGCCCATGCAAGTAGACGTAAAGACTGGATTTCGTTTGGCGAAGAGACCATGAAAGACACACCCGGCGCTACTCGCGATTACGACTGGTGGCTGATCGCCATCCTGCTGGCAATCTGCACGCTTGGTGTGATCGAGATTTACTCGGCCACGCAAGGCAGCAATCTGGCTGGTATGCACACCAAGCAGATCCGCTGGCTGGTCGTCGGCTTCGTTCTGATGTTTGTGCTTTCCCGGCTGGACTATCACCTGATCCTGGATCAGGCCTGGATTCTTTACCTAATCGGAGTTGTTGCCTTGGTTGCGGTACTCCTAGTAGGCCATACCCGCTTTGGGGCCAAACGTTGGATTCCCATCCTTGGCGAGGCTTTCCAGGTGTCAGAACTCGTAAAGTTGATTATAATAGTCTGGCTGGCGCGCTTCTTCGCTGAAGTGCGCACCGATGAGCTTTCCCTTCGCGATTTGATCAAGGCAGGGCTCTTGGTAGCTGTTCCACTGGGACTTATTCTGAAGCAACCTGATTTGGGCACCGCGTTAGTGCTCATGCCCCTCTTGGTTGTTGGCGCTTTTCTCGGGGGCTTGCAGTGGCAGCACGCAGCAATTTTTTCGTTGGCTGGAGCTTTGTTGGTAGGAAGCGTTTTCTATCCCCCGGTGAGCAAGCACATTCTGAAGCCTTACCAAAGAGAAAGAATCACTTCCTTCCTGCATCCAGAAGAAGACGCAAAAGGCTCGGGCTATCAGTTGTTGCAATCGAAGATAGCGGTGGGCTCCGGCGGCTTCTGGGGCAAAGGTTTTCGCAACGGCACGCAAAATCAACTGGGCTACATCCCCGTACGTTATTCCGATTTCATAATGTCGGCGTGGGCTGAAGAGCAGGGATTCAAAGGCGTGTTGATTGCCTTGGGTTTGTATATGGCGTTGTTGCTGCGACTCGTGCAGAATGCCCAACGCGCGAAAGATCGCGCCGGAATGTTTCTGGTCATGGGCGTGGCCGCCGCGCTAGGTTTCCATGTTTTAGTAAATGTGGCTATGGTGATTGGCGCTATGCCGGTCACCGGCATCCCGTTGCCCTTAATGAGTTACGGGGGCTCAGCCACATTGTTTGTTTTTCTGGCGATTGGTCTGGTGATGAATGTCCGGATTCGCCGGTTCGTCAACTGAGCGATCAGCCAGTCCCGAGCGCGCCGCCTAACGTTGTTAAGCCGCGCCGGTAGTAGAAATCAGGAATATTAGAGTGAGGACAGCATCGTCCGCCGTTTGCCCCTCCCGGCAACGGACCGGCCTCGTAAGCAAGAGGAAGTGCATCGTCAGCACTGATCCCGGCGTGTCCGGGTTCCACCCCTCCGGCTTCGTACGCACAGGCATCATCTCCTTAAAGGTGTCGCCCACGTATCCCTGCTTCACGCAGGGCTGGCTATTCGTCCGGACCCCCGCAGAGCGCACGCTCGCGGCGATGTCGTCCGGTGGCTCCGATCCAATCGGCGCCACGCAATGCGATGTCCCCGGCCTGTCCGGGAACACGCAGAAAGGCGGCTCCGGCATATCCGGCGCCGCACATAACGAGGAGTTTTCATGTCGAAAGAATTGGTTATTTCCGCGGCCTCCCACGAACGGCGGGTCGCGATTTTGGAAGAAGGTCAGTTAGTCGAAATTTACATCGAGCGCGAAAAAGAGTTCGCGCTGGTCGGCAGTATCTACAAAGGCCGTGTCACGCGGGTGCTTCCCGGCATGCAGTCCGCATTCGTGGACATCGGGCTTGATGGCGACGCCTTCCTGTACGTTAGCGACGTTTTCGAAAATCTGGAAGACTACGATCACGGCCATGGGCATGCCGAACCCACGCACGCCACCCCGCCGCCACAGATTTCCGTCTCGGTGCACACCGAAGTATTGCCGGGCGAAACGATCGGTCACAGCGCCGAGCCCGCCGACCTGCACGGAATCGAGCACGGCGACGAGGCGGTCCATCACGAGCTCGCGGAGGCCGAAACCCTCCACGAGTCGCACCGTGAAAACGAGCATCGCGAACACGAACACGGCGACCATGCCGAACATGTTCACGATCACGAAGAACACGCCGCCATCGAAGAACATCACGATGCCGAGGCCTCCACGCATTCGGACTTGCACGCTGAACCCGAAGAGCGCCAGCCCGAATCCAACGCTTCCGCGCCCCAGAATTTCGGCCATCAATACAATCCCACGCAGAAGTATCCTCCGCGCAACGATCGCGGTGGTCCGCCTCGCAGCGGCGGCCAGAACTTCGGCCGTGGCGATCAAAGCGGAGATCGCGGTGGTGATCGTGGCGGAGACCGTGGCCGTGGCCGCTTTGGACGTCGCGGCGGACGCCGTCGCGGCGGCGGACGACCTTCAGGCCTCGGAGGCCCAACAGGCAGCCGCAATTTGCCGCCGTCAAAGTACGCCTCGCCGCAAGGCGATCAGCAACGCCCGACCGATTCCCGTGGCGGTTACGAACAGCGCGGCCAGCAGCCCCGCGGATTCGAACCTCGCGGACAGCAACCTCGCGGCTTTGACAATCGCCGCCCGGAAACCGGCTCCCGTCCTGTAGGACCCGCCGAATCCAGCGCCGAAGACGAAATCATTCTTCCCGGCGAGTCGCTCGCAAAATATCGCAACAAGCCCGTAGCAGCAGCCGGTCCGGTCGCGCCGCTCGTGGAACCCGAGCTCCGTGAACTACAACCGGAAATCGAAGAATCGATGCCGCGTGCTGCCACGACCCAACCCACCGGATTGCCCACGGGCTCCAATGCGCCGCGGCGCTCCTCCGGCGGGCTCCCTCGCTGGCTTCTGGCCGATACCGGCACAGAACCGGAAACCGCATCGGATTCGATGGAAGCCGCGAGTCCTGCTGCCGAAGCTTCCCTTTCCCCGATCGAGGAAGCCGCCGCGGCACGCGAGGCCGAGCGCGTTCGCGTCGAGAATTCCCTGAGCGAAGAAGACGTCGCCGCTCTCTCGTCTAGTCTCGTCGAAGCCAAACAGGAAGAAACCCAAGCCAAGGCTGCAGCCGACGCAGTTGTTGGCGGCGCCGTGTTCGAAGAGGAAGAAGCGGAAGCCGACGATGAGGAAGAAGCGCCGGAAGATTCGCACGAGGAAATTTCCGAAGAAGCCGAGGAAATTCACCTCGCGGAAACCGAAGAAGCTGAAGCTTCTGACGAAACCGTCGTCGAAGAAACATCCGACGAAGCCCTGAGGATGACCGCGCAGGAGCGCGCCGACGCGGAAGCCGACGCCGCACATGACGACGCCGTACACGCTGCCAGCCGCGGCGAACACGTCGAAGCCGACATCCACGAACACGAAGTTCACGAACACGGCGATGGCGTGCACGATCGCGAAAACGAACTCAGCGAAGCATCTTCCGGCACGCAGGCCGCTCCGTCCGCGCCAATCGAAGACGATGTCATCCTTCTACCCGGCGAGACCCGGTCGCCGCGCAGCGCCAGCGCCCCGCGCGACGATTTCGCTCCGCGCGAGTCCGCTCGCATCGGCAGCGGCAATCCGCGCTCGCGTTTCCAACGCCCCTTCCGTGGCGGTGGACGCGACCGTGGCCGCGACAATCGCGGCGGGGATCGTGGTGGACGCCCCAGCGGCCCTTCCCGCGGTGGACGTCCGAGCGGTCGCTTCGAACGTCGTCCCAGTGGCCCCGGCGGTCCCCGGCACGATCGCGGCTATCAAGGTGGACGCTCCGGCCCGCCGCGCCGTCCACAGCTCATTTCCGAAATGCTGAAGGCCGGTCAGGATGTCGTCATCCAGATCGCCAAGGAACCCCTCGGGAAAAAGGGCGCCCGCATCACCAGTCACGTTGCCCTACCGGGCCGTTTCCTCGTGTATATGCCGACAGTTCACCACACCGGCGTTTCGCGCAAGATTATCTCCGCCGAAAATCGATCGCGCCTTCGACGTCTCGTCAGCGAGGCAGGCAATGCCTATCCCGGCGGCTTCATCGTTCGAACCGCGGCAGGCGAAGCCACCGACGACGAGATTCGCGCCGACATCGACTTCCTCGGCAAGACCTGGAACGAAATCAAAGAGCGCAGCGAGCAACGCAAAGCCCCAGCGTTACTCCACCGCGATCTCGACCTTGTCGAGCGCATGCTCCGCGATTACGTCTCCGACGATTTCAGCGCCATCTGGATCGACAACGAAGAGGAATACGGCAAGGTCGTGGAATTCGTAAGCCGCTTCCAACCGAAGCTCGTCAACCGCGTAAAGCTCTACACCAAGGAAACGCCGATCTTCGAAGAATTCGGCATCCAGCACGAGCTCGACAAAGCGCTCCGCGCGAAAGTCTGGCTGAAGTCCGGAGGCTACATCGTCATCAACCACACCGAAGCGCTGGTCGCCATCGACGTCAACACCGGCAAATTCGTAGGCAAAGGCTCCACACGCCTCGAAGACACCATCGTCAAGACCAACCTCGAGGCGGTGAAAGAAATCGTCCGCCAAATTCGCCTGCGCGACCTGGGCGGAATCATCGTTGTCGATTTCATCGACATGGAAGAGCGGCGCAATCGCGAAAAAGTTTTGTCGGCTCTGCAGCAGGCGTTAGAGCAGGACAAAGCCCCGTCGAAGGCCCTCTCGTTCAACGAGTTCGGCCTGGTCTGCATCACCAGAAAACGCACCAAGCAAGCCCTGGAGCGCGTCCTCTGCCAACCGTGCCCCTATTGCACCGGCTCCGGCATGGTCAAATCCAGTCCGACTCTCTGCTACGAAATCCAAGCCGAAGCCCGAAAAATGGCCGCCGCCGACCACGAAAGCCCCAACCTGACGTTGCGCGTGCATCCAGAAATCGCCAAAGCCTTAAAGACCCGCGAGTCCATGCTCATCGACGAACTCGAGCAAACCACGCACAAACACGTAATCATCCAATCCGACGCCACCCTCCATTGGGAGCAATACGACATCTACTGATCGCCCGGCGTTTTGCGGCGCATGATCAAAAAAACCCAACGTCCCCGCGGCAGTTTCGCGGGGATTTTTTTCGCTCACAATTTCGGAGCGAACATCACCATTTTTCCGCGGCGCTAACCGATCGCCGTCTCTTTTGACCATGACCGTCGGTTGAACAAAAGATGCACGAGCAACCCGCCCGTCAAGAGAGCGACTCCCGGAACCAAGATCCAGCCAATCCCATCCCGTAGAATAGCGGTTGCCACAATACTAAAATCAACTGGTCTTCCTATGACCCGTTCGATGACGAAGCCTATCGGAAACATTAAGAGAAACGCCGCAGTAAGCGCGAGCACGGGAAAAACGCTGGAAAGAAGCACGGTTCCCACCAGGCCACCACGCCGCGCCGAGAGGTATGCACCCAGGGCCCCAATGAACGGAAGTGATGACAGCCACGGCGCATAAAAAAGAATCGTGTTTGGGCCGCTCCCAACGATACGCGGCTGGAATCCAAATTTCTGGAGCGTTATCAAGAAAATCATCGAAACCATCAATGTCAGGAACCCGGGAATCCAGAGTTGGTACATGCGTTTCTGCATGGGTTGTTCCCTCCTCCTTGCGATCAGAATCTTGCGTTGCAAATTCTGCCAGTCCGCAACCTGCACGAGTGTTCGTTGCACTGCTTCCCGTTGCCGCAACCCTTCATTGCAAAATGCTTCATACAATTCCTCCAAGTGCGCGGCGAGCTCGGCGTGGACTTCGTCCTTCTCTGCGTCATTCAAAGCAAGGCCGGAAAGGCGCTGGCGGACCAGTTCATGCCAATTAGGCATCCGCCACCTTCGTGAGCCGTTGCAACGCGCGGAAAAGTTCTGCCCATTCGCGCCGGAGTGGCAACAGCTTCTTCCTCCCTGCTGGGGCCAGCCGGTAGCAGCGCTTGCGCCGTCCATTGCGACTCGTTTCCCACGTCCCGCGAATCCATCCCTGCTGCTCCATGCGATAGAGCATGGGATAGAGCGCCGCTAGCGTAAACCGCAGCGCTCCCTTGGTTTGCTGCTCGATGCGCCGCGCCATCTCATAGCCATGCATTGGCCCGCCCTCGAGAACACTCAGAACCGCGAGTTCCGCCGTGCCGCGCTTGATTCCCGTCCCAACCATAGGTCTTCCCCCTACATGTAGGACTCTTATATATGCCACTGGAGTGTGTCAATAGCCTCGCAGTACAGCTGTGCCGAGACTGAAAAGACGGAGGATGCTGCATACTGTCCCCTGTGTTCTGGCCAAAAAATGGCCTACATTATTAAGGGGGGGAGGAAGCATGGCTCGACTGAAACCAATTCATCCCGGCGAGATTCTTCGAGAAGAGTTTATGGTGCCGCTGCACCTGAACGCTAATAAGCTGGCATTAGCTCTGCACGTTCCTGCTCCAAGCATCTACGATATCGTCAAGGAGGAGCGCGGTATCTCGCCTGAGATGGCTATTCGGCTCGGATATGCGTTCGGAACGACTCCCGATTTTTTGGCTTAATCTTCAGTCGGAGTTTGATTTGCGAGTCGTACGGAACCAAAAGGAAGCCACAGTCAAGAATCAGGTTCGCCCCCTTGAAATCCACTCATAGGACCTATCGCAGCAATCGAACGGCGCGCAGATGCAAATCACGAATCCTTCGCCTCGGTCAACCGAACCGGCCAGCTCCCTGTAGCCGCCCTCTCTGAGAGGGCGGGGTTTAGATGACACACTCTCGCTGGCCCTGCTTCGAAGCAAAGGCTCACCGAGTTGAACGCCTGACAACCACGAATCGAATGGCGCGTGGGGATGCAAAGCGCGAAAGTTTCGGCCCAGGCAACCGTAGGAACCAGGGCATCATCAAGGCAATAGATCAAAATGAATAGCGTGAGAGCCTTGGGGGGCTCATTGGGCTATGCAGAAGGGCCACCTTGAGGCGCTTTTTATTGATCCCGCAATTGACGTTGGACTATCGATTTAGAACGATCTGCCAGTCTCTTCGAAACTCGTGGTCTGAGGGCAACAAATCTGCGCGTCTTCTGCTGTCAACATGCGCTCGCGCCGCGGTGATTGCCTTCTCAATCGCCGCATCGTTGGCCTCTTCTGCGCCCGCGCAAAACCTGACTTTCAAGATTCCACCCGTAAAGATTCCGTTCCCGGTCAAAGACCAGCAAGCCTACATCACCGCCTCCGCGCTGATCTCCATGGTGTCCAAAGCTGGGGATCTCGACATATTCAATCTGCAACTCACCGCGGACCTCACCGGTCTGCAACAGAACATGACCGCGCTACTGAGCTCGCAGCTGGATAAAGACGATCACTGCGGCGACCGCATCGCCATCCAGCAAGCCACACTCACCCCCGCCGATCCCGCAAGCATCGCCACAGTCCAGCTCCACTACGAACGGTGGGCGTGCGTGAAAGCCTTCGGAAAGCAACAAGCCAAGAGAGTCGTGGGAGGCAACGCCGTGATTCCGGTGACGCTCACGCCGGGAGTGGACGAAAACAAGACCGAGTTCCGGCTCGTTCCGGAAGTGGGCACGATCGAAGCCGACGGATCGCTAGGCGAACTGCTGCGATCGGGAACAGTCGGCGCGATGATTCGCGAGAAGATTCGCTCCTCCGTCCTTTCCGCGATGCAAAAAGGAACGAACCTGAGCGCGACGCTCCCGCCCGCAGCCCAAGGCTACGCGACCATCGAGAACGCCGAATTCAAAGACGGGGGTTCAGGCCGGCTGCTCGTTGTCCTGGACGGGCAAGTTCGCATCACGAAAGAGCAAGTGCAGGCTTTGTCGAAGCAGGTCAAGGAACGCATCGCCGCGCGCTAAAGAGTTCACGTTGAAAACTCGGACCGCCGACTGCTCTTCCTACTGTCCCAGGTAATATCCGTCCCGCGCCTGCACAATCAAATCCTTCTGCTTGGTCGTGACCTGAAGGCGGTGATACCCCGCTCCAGCGGCCTTGTCCAACGGGTAGCCCAGGCTATATTGATTGCGCAGCTCTTCCTCGATCTCCGAATAAATCTTCTCGACGGTTTCTTTTTTCGAAACTTCGAACAGACGCCCACCGGTTTCCTTGGAAATCTGCTCCAAAATTTTCTTCCCATCGGGACGCTCTTGCTGCGGGCCTCGACCCCCTCGGCGGCCTCCGCCCATGGGACCGCCGGCCCCCGACCATCCGCCCCGGTTTCCGTAACCTTCATCGTCCTTGAACAAAATCGAGTACACCACGGTGTCCGCGCGCTGCGCGACTTCTATGGCCGTCACGAGCGTTTCTTTGCTGCCATGATCCACGCCATCCGAAAGGATGATCAACGCCTTGCGCCCCTGCTGCTTGCTCATCAACTCATTCGAGGCCAGGTAGACTGCGTCGTACAGAAGCGTGCCCGCGCCTCGTTGGTGTTGACCTCGACCGCCACCTCCGCCTCCATAGCCCCGATCCGATTGCGGCGTTTGCAACAATTGCAGCGCCGCCTGCAATTTCGGCCGCGAAGGCGTGAACTCCTGCAGCAACTCCACTTCCCTGTCGAAGTGAATGACAAACGCCAAGTCCTTGTCCACTCTCAGCAAATGATCCAGAAAGCTGTAACTGGCGGTCCGCTCCTCCTCCAGCACCCGCCGCTGGCTCAAACTGGTGTCCACCAGCAACCCCAACCGCAGAGGCAAATCGGTTTCGCGAGTAAAATAAGTGATCGTCTGTGGCTTGCCATCTTCACTCAACGCAAAATCATCTTTCGTGAGATTCGATATCGTTTTTCCATGCTTATCGCGCACCGTGGCAAGCACGTTGACGACTTTCACTTCGACCGCAATCTTTTCCTGCGGCGCAGGCGTACTCTCTTGCGGAGCCGGTTGCGCTTGCTGCTGTTGCGCTCGGGGTTGTTGTGCCTGCGACTCCGGTGACGCCGCACCGGTCAAAGCGTGGCTCAATATCGCGATCGACACGAAAGCCAGCGTGCAAATCGCTGGCGCCCAGTAACGCCGGTAATAGCCGCCGCCAATTAAGTAAGCAAACTTCACTCTTCGGCCCTAACCTTACTCACACGCCACCAAATTACATTCCCTCGCGGGCTTGAATTCGTTCCACAGCCTCGCGTCGCTTCGTCTAAGTCTTTTGCTTCTAACTCTTTTCGTTTTCGGATAGGTTCTTGTAACCAAAGCCTCGAACAACCAGTAATAAGGAACAGAGAGTGCCGGATGGACCTCCTGGAACGCTTTGCGGCCGGAGACCTGGAAGCCTTCGAGGTGCTGTTTCGCCAGCACCAGAGCCAGGTTTACGCCTGGATCGTTCGCATCGTCCGCGACTCCGGCATCGCAGAGGACCTGACCGTGGAAACGTTTTGGCGCATCTACCGCTCCCGCGCTCGCTTCGATCCCGCCGGCAATTTTGGAGCCTGGGCCTATCGCATCGCCAGCAACGCCGCGCTCGACCACTTGCGCAAGTCGCGCCGCGAGACCGAACTCCCGGCAGATCTCGCCGCGGACCCCGAGCCCGACTCCGCCGTACAGCGCGAAACCCGCGACCGGATCCGCAAAGCCTTCGCGCAGCTGCCACCCAAGTATCGCCTCGTAGCGACCCTCGCGCTGATCGAAGACGAGCCCTACGAAAAAATTGCCGCGACTGCTGGAATCTCTGCTTCCCTGGTCAAAATCCAGGTTTTTCGCGCCGTGCGCATGTTGCGCAAACAACTCGCCTCTCTAGGCATCAAGGACGCCAAATCATGAATCCTCATGACGACAAAGCTCTGCGCGATCTTCTCAAACAATCCATCGCCCCCGTTCGAGACACTGAGCTTCGCCGCGACCTCTGGCCGCAGATGTTGCAGCGCCTCGACGAAGCGCAACCCGTCCGTGTCCCGTGGTTCGATTGGGTCCTGGCCGCGCTCGCGAGCGCCGCTCTCATCTTTTTTCCGGGCGTAATCCCGGCATTGCTCTATCACCTGTAAGGAGGCTCTATGAACAAGCACACGTACCTGCGCGCCTACATGGCTGGAATCGTGGCACCCACCATCTTTTTCCTCGTAATCGCCACGGTGTTTTATATGTGGCGCTACGTATACGACGTGCCGGTCCCCATCGAGCGCGTCCTCATCTTTCCCATGGCCGTCGTCCCCAACCTCTGGGGATTGTGGAACGTCTTATTCATTGCGTCTCACGAACGCACGCACCTGTCGATCGGTGTGCATGGCGCGTTGCTGCCCTTCATATTGGCGCCTCTCGGCATTTTGCTGACGCACGCCTTGGATTTCCCGGCGGTTCCCCACGCTGGGCGAATCTTTCCCATTGCCGCTCCCATCGCCCTGATCGCTTACTACCTCGTCTGGAAATATCTGGTCAGCTTTCTGAATGGAGTTCTCGCCATCGCCTGATTTCACCCTGCGCAGCTGCAAGCACGCTTTCTACGCGCACGCTTTCTAAATGAGGCGGCAATTCCGTATGATGAGTCGGCAACTTGCCCGGTAAATCGTCCAAGGAAAAAGTGATGCTTAAATGTCACGGCTTCGGAATCAACCTCGCTGCGATTGTAGCGGCCACTCTGGCCGCGTTGGGCTTCGCTACAGCGAAAGCGCAATCCACTCCGCCAACCGCGCGCGAAATCGTGAAGGCCATTCAGGATCACGTCGGCATTCCCTGGATGACGCAAACGGTGGACACATTCAAAGCCGGCAACCCCGATACTCCGGTCACCGGCATCGCCGTAACCATGATGGCCACGCTCGACGTCCTGCAGCGCGCCGCCGCCAATCATCAAAACCTGATCATCACGCATGAGCCCACATTCTTCAGCCACCAGGACACTCCCGAAGGTATGGACCAAAGCGACGCCGTCTGGACCGAGAAGCGCGCCTTCATCGAACAACACCATCTGGTCGTGTGGCGCTTTCACGATCACTGGCACCGGATGCACCCCGACGGCATTCTCGCCGGAACGGTGCACGCTCTAGGGTGGGAAAAATACCAACACGCCGACGATCCCAAAGTATTCACGATTCCGGAAACGACGCTAGCGAAGCTGGCCTCAGACACAGCCAAGCGCCTCGATGCTCCCACGATGCGCGTCGTCGGAAATCCTGAGATGAAAGTAACCAAGATCGCGATGACCCCAGGGTTCGCAGGTTTCGTGCGAGAGGCTCACGCCTTAGAGCAAGACAATGTCGAAGTCCTGCTAACCGGTGAAACCCGCGAGTGGGAAACGGTGGAATACGCCGCCGACGCGGTCACTGAAGGTAAGCGCAAAGCCCTCATCGTTATCGGCCACATCCCTAGCGAACAAGCCGGCATGGAAGAATGCGTCCGCTGGTTAAAAACGTTCATCACCAACGTTTCCATCGAATTCGTCCCAGCGAAACAACCCTTCTGGCTGCCGCAATAGGGGAGCTGGGTAATTGCTTGCGGGGCGCAAGAAATTCTGACTGGTTTGCCTGAAGCAAACGGCAGGGTCAAAACCCGCACCCTTAAAAACCAAGGGTGCGGCACCCTCGCACACCTGACCCTCACGTGTTGCTCATGTGCCCGAGTAGCGCTGCTCTTTCCAGGGATCGCCGTATTCGTGGTAACCATTGCGCTCCCAGAAACCGAGTTGATCGTGATCCAGCAGGGTGATGCCGCGCACCCACTTCACACTCTTCCACGCGTACAATTGCGGCACGATCAATCGTAACGGCCCACCGTGTTCGGCCGTTAGCGGCTCCCCATCGTGATCGAAGGCGAACAGGACATTTGGCCGCAGCAGATCTTCCATGGGAACGTTGGCGGTATAACCTTCCTCCGCGAGTACTAGCGCGAATTTCGCTTCTGGTTTAGCCGTAACCAGCTTAATCACGTCCGTGAAGAGCACGCCCTTCCAGTGATTGTCGAGGCGGCTCCATCGCGTAACACAATGAAAATCTGAAGTTTCCTCGGTCTGCGGCAATCGTCGAAACTCTTCCCAAGTCAACCGCTTGGGCTCCTGCACCAATCCCGTAATCTTGAAATCCCACTTCGCCGGATCAAAATGCGGCACACCTCCCGCATGTAGCACCGGCCACTTCAGCGTTAGTGACTGCCCGGGCGGCAGGCGCCCGTCCGCCTTCGCTTTCTTCTCCAAGTCCCGCCGCTCATCTCCGAACATATATCTCCGTGTCCTCTGTGGTTCTCTGCGCCCTCTGTGTTAAAGCTTTTCTCTTTTCCTCAAGCCGAAACGGACCCTGCCGACCTAAGCCACTGCTCCATCGTGTCGTGCCCCACCACCCCAGCCTGTTGCATCACCACCTTCCCAGCGGAGAAGACCATAAAGTTGGGGATGCCGCGAATCTGAAAGCGCGTTGAGAGCTGCGGATTCGCCTCGGTATCGACTTTGAGCACCACCGCTTTCCCACTCATGTCGGCAGCCGTGCGCGCCACCTCTGGCGCCGCCATCTTGCAAGGCCCGCACCAGTCGGCCCAGAAATCCACAAGCACCGGCACCGGCGCGTTCTGGATGATTTCGTCAAACAAGGCTTCATCAACCGCCAGGGGTTCCGCGACTGGCGGCAGCGGCGATTTGCACTTCCCGCAGCGACCGGTGTCCGCAAGGTGCTTCGCGGGCACGCGGTTCTGCTGTCCGCAATGAGTGCAGGCACGAATGATAGGCATGTAAGTCCCTCGGTAACTACATCATACGATGCTGTAGGGCATGGCTAAGACTCAATTGGGAAGGTAGTCGGCCCTTCCGGTTGGCCATTTCATCATTGCAGAGGTCAGAGAGGCGCCCGCTTCGGAAAGCGGCCGCTACAATATCTGCGCGGCTGCGAAGGACCGGGAATTGCCTTTTGAATTTAGTTAACCATAACGCCCTACCCCCTGTGTTTTTCGTAAGTGTTCATTCTACAGGTAGTTGAAGTTGTTTGTTTTCCTAGACTTTCGCAAGTTTTGATTCTAAATGGGTTGGCTATGGGGCTCGCGAAACTAGGAACCGCTGTGCGGATAAGGGTTGGTGCGGGCGAGGAGTACGGTCTGTGCGGTTTAAATCGATTGTACACGGACAAGATTAGCATGATATATCCATTTGGTTAAGATCCGTTTTGGTACAGAACGTGGGAAAAAGAGCGGCCTTGTCTATCTTCGACACACCGCGTCCCCGGGCCGGGCTTCACCGGTGTGCTACCATCGGGTTTTCTGGTCTTGTCTACGGGGAAAGCGAGATTTTGTGACGGCACGCATCCTGGATGGCACAAAGATTCGCGATTCGGTGTTCGCTGATCTAGCCGGCGAAATCCAGCGGCTCGGCGCCCAGGGAATACGGCCGGGTCTTGCGGCCGTATTGGTGGGCGAAAATCCGGCTTCGCAGCTTTATGTGAAATCGAAAATCGCCGCTTGCGAGCAGTTGGGGCTTGCGAGTTGGATGCATACACCTGCTGCGTCCATTACCACCGACGAACTGCTGAGGCTGGTCCACGAGCTCAATACCGACGATGCCGTTGATGGCATCCTGATCCAGCTTCCCCTGCCTTCGCAAGTGGATACCAAGCGCGTCCTCGAAGCCGTCGATCCCGCCAAGGATGTGGACGGCTTTCATCCGGTCAGCCTCGGCCGGCTGGTCAGCGGACGTCCCGGGTTGGTGGCGTGCACGCCCGCGGGCTGTATGGAAATACTTCGCCGCGGCGACATCAAAGTGGAAGGCGCGAACGCCGTACTCCTTGGCCGCAGTGACATCGTTGGCAAGCCCATGGCGCTGCTGCTGATGCACGCCAACGCCACGGTCACGATCTGCCACTCGAAAACGCGGGACCTCCCTGAAGTCGTTCGCCGCGCCGATATCATCGTCGCGGCCATGGGAAAGGCCGGCTATGTCGCTGCCGATTGGATTCGTCCCGGCGCGGCGGTCATCGACGTGGGCACGAACAAAGTGACCGACTCAAAAGAAGCTGAGCGCTTGCTGCAGAATTTTCCCGGGCGTCTTGAAAAATTCCGCGCCAAGGGTTCGGTGCTCGTCGGCGACGTTCATCCCGACGCTATCGAAACCGCAGGCGCGCTGACTCCGGTCCCCGGCGGCGTGGGCCCCATGACCATCACTATGCTGATGAGCAACACCGTAAAAGCCGCTCGACTGCGCCGTGGAAAAATGGACGCGCACACCATGCCACCCGCTGCTGGCGCACGCTAAAACTGGCCATGCGCAAACTCGGCCTGACCGGCGGCATCGCCAGCGGCAAGAGCAGCGTAGCGGGGATGCTCCGGGGTCTCGGGTTTGAAGTGATTGACGCGGATTCGCTTGCGCGAGAACTGATGGACCCGGGCCAAACCGTTCACGAAGAAGTGATCCACGAATTTGGACACGGCATTGTCGATCCACAAAGCAGCACCGGCCAGATCGATCGCAAGAAGCTAGCCGCTGTGGTTTTCGCCGATCGCGCAAAACTCGATCGCCTCAATGCCATCGTTCACCCGCGCGTCCAAGAAATCATCCTGCGGCAATTCGAGGAATGGGCGTGCGAAGGAGATGTAAGCGTGGCGTTTGTCGAAGCGGCGCTACTGGTGGAAGCCGGGTATCAAAAATATTTGGACGGCCTTGTGGTTACGTGGTGTACGCCGGAGCAGCAACTCGAACGTTTGCGGGCGCGTGGGTTGAGCGAAGAGGAGGCTCGCGACCGCATCGCCGCGCAACTTCCGGTTGCTGAGAAATTGAAGCTGGCTACCGAAACGATTGACTGTTCCGGATCGCTCGAAGACACGCGCGCGCAAGTGAAGGCGCTAGCGAGAAAGCTCCGGAGCGGGGGGTGAGTAGCGATTGCGGACTCAATTAGGCCGGGGCGAGGTTTGTCTGCGTTCACAGCCAGGAATGGCTGTGCCACGGGACTTCCGGGACTTTGCATCGTGTTTCCGCCTTCGTTCCGCGTTGGCATGAACGTTGAATGAAATTTGCCTATACTTAGGGGCAATGTATCGGCGCGGATTGTTCGCCGGGCCAGAGCCCGGCGCCTACAGGTAACTTCAGGAAGGACCTCGGAAATGAATGAACGAAAACCAACCAGCCTAACTCGGCTGATACTTGCTTGTGCGGTGCTGCTACTTGGCGCGTATTGGGCCGGAGCGCGATGGGGCCAGCACCAACCTGTGAATGTGGGGGCCGAGCCTCGTGGCGGCGGCGCGATTCCGGCGCCGTCTGGAAATGGCGGGGGTAACGTTGGGAACAGCGCTGGGACGAACAGCGCTGGGAACACGAGCGTGGCGGCGCGCGATGCCGCGCTTACTGACGATGAAGCGAACAACGTCCGCGTTTACCGGCAGGCTTCACCGGCGGTCGCCAACGTTTTGACGAAAGCGACCGAATACGATTTCTTTATGGATCCGGTTCCGGTCGAGGGGGCGGGTTCGGGTTTCGTGATCGACGAAAGAGGCTACATCCTGACGAATTTTCACGTGGTGCAGGAGGCACAGTCGATTGAAGTGGTCCTCGGCGACCAAACGCGGTTTCCGGGAAAGTTTGTCGGGGCGGATCAGCGCAATGACGTGGCGCTGGTGAAGATCGATCCGAAGGGCAAGCATCTGGTAGTTCTGCCGCTGGGGGATTCCGCTGCGCTGCAGGTCGGGCAGAAAGTTTTGGCGATCGGAAATCCGTTCGGGTTTCAGAGCACGCTGACGACGGGCGTTGTTAGCGCGCTGGGCCGCTCGGTGCAGACCAGCCAAACGACGCTGATTGATGAAGCCATCCAGACTGACGCCGCCATCAATCGCGGCAATTCCGGCGGGCCACTGATCAATACGCACGGTGAGGTGATCGGCATCAACTCCGCGATTTACACGCCTAGCGGCACCACCGCGGGCATAGGCTTCGCGATCCCGATCAACACGGCAAAAAGAATCGCGCAGGATTTGATCACCGAGGGCCGCGTACATCTGGCCTACATCGGCGTGCAGACGATTCCCGTCGGAGGGTACCTTGCGCAGGCGTTGGATCTGCCGGTGCAGGAAGGGCTGCTTGTGGAAACCGCCGCGAAAGGCGGACCTGCGGCCGCGGCCGGGGTGCGCGGTGGCGACCGTGTAGCTCAGGCGGGAATGCAGCGCATCGCGATCGGCGGCGACGTGATCGTGGCCGTAGACGGCGCGAAGGTCGCGAGCTCGATGGACCTGAACATTATTCTGAATCGCAAGCGTCCGGGAGATACGGTGACGTTGACGGTGTATCGCGGCGGGAAGAAACTGGAGATTCCAGTGAAGCTCGTCGATCGGCCGGCGACGGAGCGGTAGCGCCAATTGGTAGCGCCAGCATCTTTGGTGGCGTCTTTGAAGCTTGTGGAATCGAAAAGAGCCGGCTGGAAGCAGGCGCTGCCAAGTGCGGGCGACGGTGCTGCCGACATGGCTGCGAACCAGAGGCCATCTCATGAATGGCCGAGACAGAAAGAGAAGAATTTCCTCAGGGGCTAAAGCCCGATTTTGCGTGTCTTTAAATGTCGGAGCTAAAGCTCCGACTCCTGAGATGCATTTATGAGATGACTTCTAGTCTCCTGAGTCACTGATTTCTTGCATATTGTTTGTGCCATGTGCGGCCAGAGTACGGGAGGCGAACCGTCCAATGCTGTTAAGAATTGCATCGGCACTTTTGGTCCACACAAAGGGTTTTGGC